>Ga0302249_1001044_pt1 | contig 21013 bp, 18 predicted proteins | sample AAG_UR_Val_MG_FD_193531 | JGI IMG/M metagenome (GOLD analysis project Ga0302249, IMG submission 193531) | Enriched activated sludge microbial communities from anaerobic digester in WTTP, New Holstein, Wisconsin, United States - AAG_UR_Val | ecosystem: Engineered > Bioreactor > Anaerobic >... | reverse complement strand
CTATAATGGTACCACTCACCAAGAATTCTATTGATCATTACCAAACACCCTAATATTGCGTGTCAATTTACCGCATGACAACGACATCAGAGCACTGCAAAAGAGATCCCATAAGGAGCCGAAGTTACCAACAGCCTGCCATCTGCCCTGCTCTATTTAAGCCGCAGATAGCAGGCTATGGATAACTTCGGTCCCATTAGCTGGTCTATAAAATTGAGGGACACAACTAGGTCTTCCATCACGTTCCGTGTCCGAAAATCCGCCTATTCCCCCTCAATTACCCAGTCCGTGCTCAAATTTAACCGATCACGACTTATCTGATTGCGGCGGCAGTATTCCACCTGCGTCAACCCGCTCTCACCAAATCGCCGTATCTGCTCCTCCCAGTATCGCCGCCTCTCCTTCCTGGCTCCTTGCTGCTCCGTCATCGAATCCCTCCTACATCTTTTTGGAGAAACCCTTGACACATTCCTCTCAAACTGTGAAGATGCGGTTAATTAGACGGCTACATCCCTGATGTTTGACGTTATGACGGTATAATTCAGTGAAATTGCCGTGGCGGCGATGATGAGATCATGGGCGCCGACGATGAGATTTCTTTTTGCCAGAGACGCCCAGATGCGGGCGTAAATTCGGGCCACCGCAACATCGAAACCGAATATGGGAAAGATTTCCATTACCTTTTCCACGAAAGCCTGGCGATTTATTTTCCTATCCTCGGAATCGGCGCGCTCGACGCCGTGCAACAGCTCGGCAACGGTTACCACACTGATGCCGAACGGCTCATTCTCGCGGCCACGGACAAGTTCTTCAACCTCTTGACGACTACGTTCCATGTCAATAATTTTGCTGGTATCGAAGATTACACCCATGGCGATGTCTCCGGCAAGGTCGGCTGGGCGCTGATAATATCTTCCAAGTCGGCAGCAAAGGCATCCCTCTATTCAATAACCGGCATATTTTTAAGGTAAGAGCTTAGTTCCTTTAATGTTCGCGTGCTGACAGGCTTTTCGGCAGGTACGATCATTGCCGTTGCTTTGCCACCCCTCAGGATAGTGAAGGAGTCCCCCTTATATTTAACCGCGTTGAGTAAATACGAAAAGGTTCTTACTGCCTCCGAAGCGCTGATGGTTTTGATCATCGTCTCCATCTCCTGTAATATATGATTTTCAGATTTTACATGATCACACTTTGATCTTGCGTTCCATCATGTAATCATGTCGGCCCTCTTCGATAAAGCTCCGATTCGATTCACACCCGCAGTTGCCTGGCCTGCAGATCGCGCCACAGGCTCGTCTTACGCTTATGTTCCTTTCGCCAGCGGGAAATCAGACCGTCGCAGGCGTCGCGGTTTATCTCGCAAAGGGCCGTCATCCAGTCCGCTTGCTCCGTGTATCGCGAATTGCGGGCGGTGGAAGGATCGGGGACAATGGCGGCAAGATGGTCCGCCCAGATCCCTAAGAGCATGGGCAGATCAACGGGGGGCGCCATGCGCCGCAAGGCCGATTGGCGGCCCATATCCAGAGCGGATTGGCCGTCGTGATCGTCGCCGAGCACCGTTTTCGTGAAATTTGGATAATCCGCCGCCAGGACTGCCGCACCCGCAACGTCCTTCGTCAACCGGACAAGCCAGGGCCACTGGGCCTTGAAAACCGCCGCGGCGTCCTTGTTGGCGGATGTGCGAAATTGTTCAAGCCAACGGCCCAGTTTATCCCGGAACCAGTCCGCCTTCGTCTCCCTGTCCAGATCCGCTTCGAGGAGCCAGTGGATCCATGCCCCGACTGCGGCATCAACGGATTGTCGACAATATGAAAGGCTTCCCCGGGCCGCTCGGTCCCGCCATTGAACAAAGAGGGGATGCAGGGCTTCCTTTAGCGATGGGTCCGAGAGCTTACGAAATTCGCCGATAATTGTATCCCAATCATCGGGATTCCGCTGGACGGCGCCCTGCAATACGGCGGCGGCGCGCCGGATCGGGTTGCCCAGGCGCAGGGAGACATCCGCCCATGCAGCGAGTAATTTCGATATGATTTCGACATGTTCTCGGTGATAGGAATGTAAGAAGTCTTCCGGGATGGATAGTTCGGGCTGCCATGTCTTTCCGTCTCCCGGCTGGAGAAGGGAGGCAAAGGTTTTCACGAGATATGTCTCCGCTTCCCCGTAATCGCCTCTTTCCACCGCCGCGTCAATCAACGGCGGACCATATTTCCAGTTTTCCGCCAGGAACCGCCCGCAAGTTTCCAGATATTTCGCGGGATTGAACCTTTCTTCGTACAAATCGCCGACGCGACGCCATATTGAATAAGTCCTTTGTAAATCATACTTTTCCGCGTTCGCGGCCAGACATGCATAGACCTCCCGGCAGCGGTGGTCAGGAAGTTCCGCAAAAAAAGACACACAAGCATCATTATCCAGATACGCCTTTCCATCAGTTGCTATCATGCGGTGGATAATTTCCAGAAGGACGGCCCCGGCCCCCGTTCCTTCCCCGGCAGACAGTCGGCTCCACTTGAGGACACACCGGGTGGTGTTCTTCCCCAACTCACATCCTTCATCATATTCAACGCCCATCCATTCGGGATAATCGGCGATTGCTTCCGATATTCCCTCCAAGGCATGGCGGAACAGGCCCGGTTCATCGATGAGGGTAAAGACCTCGTCGATCAGCGGCAACATTTCCCCCGCAATGGTCTCCAGGTCATTTGCGAGACTGAAGTCGTCGAAATAGGGCTCTTCCCAGTGGTGTTCATGGACGGCATAGCGGCCATCTTCATCACCGACCTCCGCTATGGTCTCGTTCCAGCGCCTCCACAGATCCCGCCAGCGCTCCAGGAGACGCCCTTCCGACAGAGTGATTCTTGCCTTCTTCTCCGTCATGCCGTCTGAGTCCGGAGGATTGCTCCCTTCTTCAGCCGCCAGCAGGCGCGCGAGGGTAAACGCAAGGTCCGGATCGGCCTTCATGATGCCTTCCTGCCAGCGATCAACGTCACCCTGGGAAAAGACAATGTCGAGAAGTTTTGCCACCTGCTCCTTCGTGACGGCTTCCAGCAGCCGGCGGCCGATATTGACGGTATTATTCTTCATCGATAATGCGCCTCTTAATAAGATGCCGGGCTGTAATCAGTCAATACATCAATAATCTCTTTAGGTATGAATTCCTCAAAGAATTCAATTCCTCCGGACCGTTTGGGAAAATTCCGAAAGGCCGACATGGTGAAAAAAATCAAGACATCTTTACACAAATACTTTTAATTAATGGTTTTTAACCCTATCGATGCTCATTGCCGATGACCCGCGGCGTCATTTGACCTGCCGGTCATAAAAGGCTTTATCCAAGGTGGTCACCACGGTCAGACCGTCGCTGTGACCGATGTGCACCACCAGCGGCCGGCCCGTATCGTCGTCCTTGCCGAGGAGGCGGAAGGTTCCTTCCTTTGCCTCCGTGACGACAAACCCGAGCTGCTGGAGCCGGCCGGAGGCATCCCGGCCCATCTCGCCCCGGAAGATGAACGTCTGGCCGGCCAGGCGCCGGTCGTCGTCATAGATGCAGCCGGCGCCCACCAGGGGTTCGGCATCCTTCACCTTGTAAACCTCCACCTGAAGACCGCCGGCCGCCTTATCGATCTGGTCCGGAGTCCCGAGGAGGGCGACGACCTGGACCCTGGTCATATGGACGCTCACCTTGTCGAGGGTGGCGATCCCGAAGGCCATCGCCAGGCCGGAGGTCATCATAATGATTGTCATTCCCGCTATTGCCGCCGTTAACTTTTTCATCGCCTTCCCTCCCTCATTTCTTGAACAGTACGTCCAGGGCGTTGACCATCCCGGCGGGGTTCACGCTCACCCCAACCGATGTGGAGGATTTTTCCGTTACCTGGGTGCCGTCGGAAGTCGTATAGCTTTTGGAAGAGGACGAAGTCTCCCATTTCTTCTCCACCGGCTTGGCCTGGGCCGCCCCCACCGCCGCCCCGGCGATGATGCCGGCCTTGAGGACATCCTTGGCGGTCAGCCCGGTTTCCGCGGGAGGAACGTCCGCAACGGTGGCGGCGGGTGGCGCTGTCACCGCCCTGCCGCTGCTGCCGGCAGGGGCGCCGCTATCAGAGGCCGCGCCGGTGCCGCTCTGCCCCACCGCGTTATCCGGCGACGGTTTCCGGAGGGGGATCAGATCCACCTTGACGGCCGGCGGCGCCAGCACATAGGCTTCGCCCGTCTCCTCCTGCATCGACATGGAACTGTAGCCGCTGCTGATGCCCATGGCGGCGTTCTTGTGAAAAAGCCCTGCATTCACCCCTGATTGCACCGCCTTGAGAAATACCCGGTCCGATTGATACTGCTTCCGGATAACCACGTCTTCCTGCCGGTAGTCCTCCTTGACCAGCGTCAGGATATGATCCCGGTTCCTTTCCAGGGCCACGATACCGGGCGTCTGTCCCGCCGGTTGTCCGTTCACGAAGATCCTGGCATGCATGGGATTGGTGGACACGGGAATGTCCTGCTTGAGGACCGCCGGCTTGCATCCGAACAGCAATAGGACCATGCCGAATATACATAAGTAAAATCGAGTCTTTATCATTTATCCCTCCTGAGATTCTTTATTTGCCTTGCCACCGACCTTGCTTCCCCACGCCCCGGCGCCCCCTGATACAAACCCGCGATCGATGATCTGCACGGCGGCGGCGGCCGTCAAACCCGTCTTTTTTCGGTTTTTTCATAGCACAAGTGGACCGCAAAATATAAGCCCGTTTTGACGACTTCTGAGTAACTTCGCTCAAGTTACTTCATGATAAGGCGCCTTAGGGGGAATGAGTCGCTATTGAGAAAGCCATTTTAGTGTGAAAACACATCCATGCGATCTCCCTTAAACCATTTTCATTGTTCGTGGGTGTTGGACAAACATGATAATTCATTTGACTATCACGCCCTATTATGTATGATGCACGGCGAACGGGCGCGCCGGTTCGCCGGCTGCCGTCTGAACTCCAAAAGAGGTTATGCGCATGGACAAAATCTTTTCCTTCACCGGGGCCAAAAAGATCGTTTTCGGCCGGGGGGCCTTTCAAAAGCTCCCGGAGCACATCGGGGAATTTTCGGCTTCCCGTCCCCTGATCATCATGGACAAGCAGTTGGCCGCCACGGGTCTGAAGGGGCAAGTGGAGGACCTGCTTAAGGACGGCGGCCTGAAGGGAGAAATATTCGCCCGGGTGGATCCGGAACCGAAGATCTCCCTGGCCGACGAAGGGGCGAAACTGGCCCGGAAGGCCAAATGCGACCTCGTGGTGGGCATCGGCGGCGGCAGCGCCATGGACGTGGCCAAGGCCGTAGCCGTCCTGGCGGCCAACAACGGTAAGGCGGTGGATTACCTGGGGCTCAACAGGGTCCCCGGTCCGGGACTCCCCAAGATCATGCTCCCCACCACCGCCGGCACGGGGAGTGAGGTCACCTTCACCTCCGTATTCGTCCGCCCCGATCTGAAGAAGAAAGAAGGGATGAACAGCCCCTACCTTTATCCCGAACTGGCACTTCTGGACCCGTTCCTCACCGTGAGCCTCCCCCCGGGACCCACGGCATCCACGGGGATCGACGCCCTCTGCCACGCCATCGAGTCCTACACCTCCATCAACGCCTCGCCGCTAAGCGAGATGATCTCCCTGGAGGCCATCGCTTTGATTTCCGAGCATCTCCGCACCGCCGTTCACGACGGGACCAACATCTCCGCACGGGAAAAGATGCTCCTCGGGAGCCTCTACGCGGGTCTGGGGCTGGCCAACGCCGGCGTCACCGCCGTCCATTCCCTGTCCTACCCCCTGGGGGGAAAATACGGCATCCCCCACGGCCTGGCCAACACCGTCCTCCTGCCCCACGTGATGAACTACAATCTCCCCGGGGCTTTGGAGAAATTTGCCGATATCGCCGCGGCGATGGGGGAAACAGTGGATAACATGCCGCTCCGGGAGGCGGCCGGCCTGGCCGTGGAGGCCATCAGCGCCTTGATCGCCGACTGCGGCGTCCAGACGAGCCTGGAAGAGCTGGGCATCGAGGAGGGGGCCTTCGAAGAGCTGGCCAAAATAGCCCTCACCGTCGCCCGTCCCCTGGCGAACAACCCCCGGCCGGTGACCCTAAAAGACGCGGTGATGATTTACGAAGATGCCTTCTGAAACAGACTCGGGAACCAGGACCAACGCGGGCAGGAAACCGACATCCCGACGTCATCGCTAAGCGGGATTGCGGCCCGTTGCCGGGAATGGATGGATCGACATAGAACTGGATAGCTTTTGAGGAGGATGAGAAGACATGGCCGGTTTTGAGTTATTCGGCAGGGAAGAAATGAAAGAAGTCATGGACGTCATGGAGACGGGCGTCCTGATGCGTTACGGCTTCGATGCGGAACGGAAGGGAGTCTTCAAGGTCAGGCAGTTCGAGGAGGAATTTGCCGCCTATTGCGGCGCCGGATATGCCCTGGGGGTCACTTCCGGATCGGCGGCCCTCAAGGTGGCCCTTACGGCCCTCGATGTGGGTCCCGGCGACGAGGTCATCGTCCCGGCCTTCACCTTCATCGCCACCTACGAGGCGGTCCTCGAGGTGGGGGCCATTCCGATCATGGCGGACATCGACCCCTCGCTCAATCTTGATCCCGACGACATCATCAATAAAATGACCCCCTACACCAAGGCGGTCATCCCTGTCCACATGTGCGGCGCCCCGGCAAATATCGACCGGATCGTCGAGGTGGCCCGGAAATCCCATCTCCTGGTCCTGGAGGACACCGCCCAGGCCGTCGGGGCCAGCTTCCAAGGTAAAAAGCTCGGTACTTTCGGGGATATGGGCATCTTCAGCTTCGACTACTACAAGACCATCACCACCGGCGAGGGCGGCATGGTCATCACCGACCGGGAGGAACTCTACAAGCGTGCCGACTGGTATCACGACCACGGCCACGACCACAACCCCAAGATTCACCGGGCCCTGGAGGCCCATCCCCTGCTGGGCTTCAACTACCGGATGAACGAACTCCAGGGGGCCCTGGGTCTGGCCCAGTTCCGGAAGCTCCCGGAAATCATCGCCGCGCAGCGGCAAAACAAGGAGGCCCTCAAGGGCATCCTGAAGCAGGTCCCGGGTTTGACGTTCCGCCACATTCCCGATCCGGACGGCGACTCCGCCACCTTCCTTGGTTTCCATCTTCCCGACGCCGCCACCACGGAGAGATTCCAGTCCCTGCTGGGAGAGGAGAAAATCGACGCGATCTTCTTCAAGAAAAACAAGTGGCACTACGTACCGAACTGGGAGCATCTCATCGCCTGGAGTACGGCGAATTCCAAGAAGTTCCCCTTCACCTATCCGTCCTGGCGGGGGAAGGTGGATTACAGCATCCGGATGATCCCCCGGGCGGAGGACTTGATGGGACGGACACTGTTCATGGCCATCCCCATCAAGATGGCGGCGGAAAGGCTGGGGCAGCTTCAGGAAGGGATTGCGAAAGCGGCAAGGAGGATGTGACGGCTTGCCGTCATGAGCGCGTTATAAGGTCTTTATTGGAAACAGCGCCAGAGGAGAGGCAGACATGATCGTGGTCACCGGCGGCGCGGGCTTCATCGGCAGCGCCTTCGTATGGAAGCTCAACCGGCAGGGAATCGAAGACATCGTCATCGTCGATAGGCTTGGTTCTTCGGAAAAGTGGAAGAATCTCGTTAACCTGCGTTATATCGAATATATTCACAAGGACGACTTTCTCCAGATGGTCTATGCCGACCAGGTCCCCTTCACCGCCCGGGCGGTCGTTCATCTGGGGGCCTGCTCCTCCACGACGGAACGGGACGCGGATTATCTCTGGCGGAACAACTACCTCTACTCCTGCCGCCTCGCCGACTGGTGCGTCCGCAACGGTGTCCGGTTCATCTACGCCAGCTCCGCCGCCACATACGGGGACGGCGCCCGGGGCTTTTCCGATGCCGACGCCGTCACCCCCACCTTGAAGCCCATCAACATGTACGGCTATTCCAAGCAGGTCTTCGATCTCTGGGTCCTGAAGCGGGGCCTGGAAAAGACCGTCGCCGGGCTGAAATTCTTCAATGTCTTCGGCCCCAACGAGTACCACAAGGGCGACATGCGGAGCGTCGTCCACAAGGCCTTCGGCCAGATCAAGACCTCGGGGAGAGTCCGGCTCTTCAAGTCCAACCGCCCCGCCTATGCCGATGGCGGTCAACTACGCGATTTCGTTTATGTAAAGGACTGCGTGGAGGTGATGTGGTGGCTCCTGGAAAGCCCGGGCGTCGGTGGAATCTTCAATGTGGGCACCGGCAAGGCCCGAACCTGGAACGACCTGATGCGGGCCACCTTCGCGGCCATGAACCTGCCGGAGCGGATCGAATACATCGACATGCCCCCCGGTCTGGAAGAACAGTACCAGTATTTTACCGAGGCGCGGATGGAAAAGCTTTCCGCCGCGGGTTGTCCAGTTGCCTTTCGTTCCCTGGAGGACTCCGTGCGGGATTATGTGACGGGCCACCTGCAGCAGCCCGACCCGCATCTTTAACAACTGCACGCGTTTTTTATTGACGGATAATCCCCGATTTTCTAACATTGACGAACTGCCCAGACAAAATTACCATAACTACGCCTGATGAAAACGTTTCTTAGAAATGACCTTTAAAAGCTTCTCTCACAAGATCGTCTGTATCATCCCCTCCCGGTACGAATCGTCGCGGTTCCCCGGCAAGCCCCTGGCGGATCTCCTGGGTAAGCCAATGATCCAGCATGTTTACGAGCGGGCAAGAAGGTCGGAGCTGGTTTCCTTCGTTACCGTGGCCACGGACGACCGGAGGATATACGATGCCGTAACGGCCTTCGGCGGCCGGGCCGTGTTGACGGCGGCGGTCCACCCCTCGGGAACGGACCGGATTCACGAGGCGGCCACGCTCCTCGAGCTGGCCGACGAGGACATCGTCGTGAACATCCAGGGGGATCAGCCCCTCTTCAACCCCATCCAGATCGAGGAGGTGGCGCGGCCCCTCATAAATGACCCGGCCATCCCCATGTCCACCCTCATCTATCGCATCGTCCGGGAGGAGGAAATCGGACACCCGAACGCCGTGAAAACAGTCTGCGATCAACAGGGCTTCGCCTTATATTTTTCCCGGGCCACGGTCCCCTTTGTCCGGGACCGGGATAAAACGGCCGACTATTACAAACACCACGGGATCTACGCCTACCGGCGCCATTTCCTCCGGACCTTCTCGACGCTGCCGGTGGGAAGGCTGGAACGTCTGGAGGCCCTGGAGCAGCTCCGGGCGCTGGAATACGGATATAAGATAAAAGTTGTCGAAACTGTCAACGATTCCGTGGAGGTGGATACGCCGGCGGAACTGGCCCGGGTCCGCGCCATCCTGCTCGGGGCAGAATCATGAGCGGCAAGATGGGGCCGGCCGATGCCGACAACGCAAATAATCATTGAGGGCTAAATGTCATGGTCGATCTCGAATATCTGAACAACATCAATTTGGTCACGATCCCCCAGATGCAGCGGTTTCTGGGGACGTTCGTCTTGGGCCCCAATTACAACATCTTTCAAAAGGTCGATATTGTTCTGGAAAATATAGATAATATCCCCAAGGGAGAAAACGTCATCTTTGCCATGAACCATACCGACCGGTTCAACTACTGGCCCTTCCAGTACAAGTTGTGGAGGTCCAGGCATTATCCCTGGACGACGGTCTGGGTGAAGGGCAAATATTATCGGAACAAATGGCTTGGCAAGGGGCTGGACTCGTGCAACCTGATCCCCGTGCCCTCTCTGGGATATTTGATCGAAGAATTTTATACCCAGAAATACTCCCGGCGGATCGACCGGGATCTCTACCGACGGGTCCGGGACGCCATAGACGGCAAAGATGAGGGAACTGAGGCCCATAACGCTAATATAGCTGAAACTATTCGCCTTTTCGGAGACGGCTTCATAGATTTCATGCGGGATTTCTATGAAAAGATCCTCGAAAAGGTGGCGGACCTTACCCGGATCGCCCTTTTCGAACGGGGGCTGAGTCTCATCATCTTCCCCGAGGGAACCCGGGGTACCCAATTGGGGGAAGGGAAAACGGGAATCGCCCAGGTAGCCCTCCACACCGGGAAAAAGGTCGTACCCATCGGCTGCAACAATTCCGATCAGGTTTACCCCGACAGCCTCCCTTTCGCCCGCACGGGCCGGATCGTCTATCGCATCGGCAAACCCTTTTCCAGCGCCGACCGCCTCCGGCCATTCCGCATCGAGGAACCTTTCCAGCTTCTGTCCCGGTCTTCCCAGCAGCAGTATAAAGAGCAGTTTGAAGGGGCAACGAAGGTCATCATGGAAAGCATTAATGAACTCCTCGACGAGAACTACCGGCGCTGAGAGGTGAAGCGGGTCCGTCCGCGCGCGTTTTCCGCCGTACCGGCCGATCCATCACCATCGTATTGAGCTTGAAGGAAACGTTCACGACGGCATACCGTCGCCGACAATGTTGATGAATTCGTAAAAAGTCATGATGGAGACGACGAAGCAAGAAGCTCCAGAGGCAAGGCGCGTTAATCCTGAGGAATGAGGCGTACTTGTGCTTACGTCGTCGTGACGAAGGATGAAGCGCAACGCCGCATATGGACTTTTTACGATGTCGTCAATATTCATAAACTGCCGGACCCATCCCCGCTTTGATTTTCCCCTAAAAGGGGATGACAATAACAGATGCAATGATCTCAAATAGTTGTCGAGGCAAACCACGGTGAAAGTAAACTTGGGCCTCCATGATGTGGACTCCCCCGAGCCAGAACCCCTCCGGGCGCTTCGGGAAGGAGCGGCGGAGATGGGCATCTCTCTCGACGATCGGCAGCTCCGTCTTTTTGCCGCCTACGAGGAAGAGCTGCTCCGCTGGAGCCGCCTGGTCAGTCTCGTGGCGGTGAGATCGCCTCTGGATATAATCGTCAAGCATTTCCTCGATTCCCTCTCCCTCCTTCCCCTTCTCCCCGGGGAGGAGGGTCTGCGCCTCCTCGACATCGGCACGGGGGGAGGTTTTCCGGGCCTGCCCCTGAAGATCGTCCGTCCGGAAATTGAGCTGCATCTCCTGGAAATATCAAGGAAAAAGGTTTCTTTTCTCCGGGAGGCAATCCGTAAACTCGGTCTCACCGGGGTGGAAGTCGTCCATGAGCGGGTGGAGGCGGTCATGCGGACGGGCCTGCTGGCGTTGGACTGCGATGTCGTGGTGTCCCGGGCCGCCTTTTCGACGGCGGAGATGCTGGCGATGGGCGCCCATTTTCTCCGTCCCGGAGGACTGCTGCTGGTCATGCGCGGGCCCCGAAAACTGGACGAACCTGCCGCTTCTCAAGATCTTTATCGGGAAAAAACCTTGTCGTTCCGCCTTCCCATCCTGGGCTATCCAAGGATAATAATCATCTTTCGGAAGGTCGCGGCGGCGTCAAAAGACCACATCTCTCCCGCTCAATCCATTATTTAATTATTTCAATAAATTAAATAATGGATTTTTCTAAAAAATGGCTTCCAAAAAAGATTGTTTTGTGGTAGTCTCCGTCCCAATAAGTCAAGATATAAGTCCTGGAAAAAACTTAGTAAAATAATGCGTAAAATCATCGGCATCGCCAATCAGAAAGGCGGGGTGGGAAAGACCACCACGGCCATCAATCTGGCCGCTTCCCTGGCCACGGCGGAGCGGCGCACCCTCCTCATCGATTGCGACTCCCAGGGCAACGCCTCCACCGGGGTCGGGATGGAAAGGAGCGCCATCCGGGAACGGAACATCTACCACGGCCTGCTCGGCCAGTGTTCCCTGGGGGAGATCATCCGTGGAACAGCAATTCCCTTCCTTGATGTGGCGCCGGCGGATCAAAACCTTGTGGGGGTGGAAATAGAATTCGTGACGATGGCCGACCGGGAGAAGCGGTTGCGCCGCCTCTTGGGTGATATAAACGAGTACTATCAGTATGTTATAATCGACTGCCCCCCGTCTTTGGGTTTTTTGACCATCAATGCCCTGGCGGCGGCGGACAGCCTGATCGTCCCGCTCCAGTGCGAATACTTCGCCATGGAGGGTCTCGGCAATCTTCTCAACACCGTCCGGCTCGTCCGTCAGAGCTTCAACCCGGACCTAAATCTCGGGGGGATACTCCTGACCATGTTCGACGCCCGCAACCTGCTGTCGCACCGGGTCAGCGAGGACGTGCGAAAGCACTTCGGCCGCCGGGTCTTCGACACCGTCATTCCCCGGAACGTGAGGCTGTCGGAATGTCCGAGCCATGGACTCCCCATTATCCTTTACGACGTCAAATCCCGGGGCGCCGCCGCCTATATGGAGCTGGCCCGGGAGATCATGCAGAACGGGAGGCTGTAATGTCCGTTAAACCGTCCCTCGGCAAAGGGCTCGGGGCGATCTTCCCCGATCTTCTCAAAGGGCTGGATAACAAGCCCGCCTTCATCATGTGTGGAATCGAGGAACTCACCCCGAACCGATTTCAGCCCCGCAAGTCCTTTCCGGAGAAAGAGCAACAGGAACTTGTCGATTCCATTAAGAAAAGTGGCATAATACAGCCGATAATCGTCCGGAGAGGCGAACGGGGCTACGAGATCATCGTCGGCGAAAGGAGGTGGCGGGCCGCTCAGCAGGCCGGCCTCAAAGAGGTGCCGATCATCATCCGCGGCGCCGAAGATCAGGAAATAGCGGAATTGTCCCTCATCGAGAATCTTCAGCGGGAATCCCTGAATCCCATCGAAGAGGCGGAGGCATATCAGCTCCTTACCGGCCAGTTCGGACTCCTCCAGGAGGATGTAGCCGCCCGGGTAGGCAAGGACCGTTCCACCGTGGCCAATACCCTGCGGTTGTTGAAGCTGCCGGGGGAGGTGAAAAAGGCCCTCGCCGCCAAGACGATCACGAGCGGCCACGCCCGGGCACTCCTTTCCCTGGGGGACGCCTCCCTCCAGTTGCAGGCCCTGAAATTGATCCTGGATAGGGATCTCAATGTCCGGGGAACGGAAAAGCTTGTAACCCATATGAAGAAATCCGCGGCGAAAACAACGGGGAAGACAAAGAAAAAAGACATATATATAATCGATATGGAAAGACAAATGACCGAGCGGCTCATGGCGGCGGTAAACATCCGGCAGGGCCAGAGATCGGGAACCATCGAAATCCGTTTCGCCTCCGGAGACGAATTGAACCGCATCTTCAGATTGCTCAACGAAATAGGAACGGCATAAAAAAGTAAATAATCAACATGTGTTGACAAAGTTGTTGACAAGGGGCAGGGAAATTGGATCATAAGTGGAAAGAAGTGTTTAATATAATTAAAGATAATCTTAATGAACATAATTTCGATACCTGGATAAAACCCCTCAAGATCATGTACATGGATGAACAGACCGTCCGGTTTTCCGTGCCCAATCGTTTCTTTCGCGACTGGGTGCTGGAAAACCATTACGAGGTGATCGCCGATTCCTTCCGAGCGGCGACTGGCCGGTCATATCAGGTCGATTTTATCGTCACCCAGGAAAAGAAGTCCCTGGAGAAGACCGCCCCCGATTCCGGCGCGGACCGGGAGAACAGGCCGCCTCGAAAAAGCGCCCGCGGTAAGCTCACAACCTCGCTGAATTCGAAATACTCCTTCGAGCGTTTCGTCATCGGCGCCTCGAATCAGTTTGCCCACGCCGCCGCCATGGCCGTGGCGGAGCAGGCGGAACAAACCGCCAAGAGCTATAATCCTCTGTTCATCTACGGGGGGGTCGGTTTGGGAAAGACCCACCTTCTCAACGCCATCGGCCTCAAGGCCCTCGATCTCGCCCCCAGTCTGAACATCGTTTATGTCTCCGCGGAATCCTTCATGAACGAGTTGATCAAATGCATCCGTGACGACAAGATGCCGGGCTTTCGGGACAAGTATCGCAATATCGACTGCCTGCTCATTGATGATATCCAGTTCATCGCCGGCAAGGAAAGGACCCAGGAGGAATTTTTCCATACCTTCAATACCCTTCACGATGCGGGCAAGCAGATCGTCGTCACCAGCGACAAGTTTCCCAAGGAAATACCGAATCTTGAAAATCGGATCCGCAATCGCTTCGAGTGGGGGCTCATCGCCGACATCCAACCACCGGACATAGAGACCAAGGTCGCCATCATCGAAAAAAAAGCCAGTGAAAACAACATAAATCTGCCGGCAAACGTAGCCTATTACATCGCCTCCAACGCGGAATCGAACATCCGGGAAATGGAGGGTTTCCTGCTGAGGATCGTGGCTTACTCCTCCCTCAAACGCCGGGAAATAGACATCGAACTGGTCCGGGACGTCCTCAAGCACATGATCCGCACCAACACCCGGGCGGAGTTGTCCATCGAAGACATCATCAAGGTGGTAAGCACCAAATATGGAGTAAAAGGCTCCGACATCAAATCGCACAAGAAAAACAAAAACATCGTGGCGGCAAGGCAGATGTGCATGCACCTGGCCAGGAAGTTCACCAATTCCTCCTTTCCCGACATCGGCGAACGGATCGGCGGCCGCGACCATTCCACGGTGATCTACGCCTGCAAAAAAATAGGCAAGATGATGGAGGCCGACGTAAAGCTGAAAAACCTTGGTGAGGAAATCGAAGAGGCGTTGAACAACATTCATTAACGTGGACATCAAGAAGTTATCGACAATTCGACATAACCAATAAGGGCGTAAAAACGGAGTTTTTTGTTTTCTTCCCCTTTGTGGACAGATCTTACTACTGATTCTGTTCTTTAAATATATATTAAAAAAATAAAGAAAGAGGAAAGGAGTCAAGGATGGAATTTCACATCGGCAGGAATACCTTCCTGGAGGGTGTGCAGAAGACCCTGGGGATCGTGGAAAGGAAAACGACCATTCCGATTTTGAACAATATTCTTATCCGTACGGAGGAGGGGCGGATCAAGATCGTGGCCACGGACCGGGAGATCGGCCTTATCTCCCGTTATGACGCCCGGATAGAGGTTCCCGGCGACATAACCCTATCGGCAAAAAAACTATATGAAATGATTCGTGAAACACAGGGAGAAACCATCCATTTCGTCAAGAACGAACAGCACCAGGTGACGATGAAAAGCAACAAGGCGATTTACCGGATCCCGGGGCTGCCGGCGGATGAATATCCCCAGGTGGTGGAGGCGGACGAAATACCTTTGTTCAAGGTATCCGGCACGGTGTTTGCCAATATGGTCCGTAAGACCGTTTTTGCCGTGTCCAATGACGAGATCCGGATGAATCTGAACGGCATCTTTTTCGAGACCGACGGCGCCGGGGATGAGGCCCGCCTGAAGATGGTGGCCACGGACGGACACCGCCTGGCGGTAGCCCTTGGTCCTTCCGGTTCCGCCGGCGGCCTGGCCTTGGAAAAAGGGGTCATCGTTCCCCGCAAGGGGATGTTGGAAATAAGGAAAATAGCGGAAAACGAAGGGGAATTGGAGATCGGTATCGACCACGGCATGTTCATCATGAAAACCAGTAATCTCACTATCAAGATCAGCCTTATCGATGCCGAATATCCGGATTACCGCCGGGTGATTCCCGCGGAGAAGGGGACATTGCTGCAATTCAGCCGGGAAAAGGTTCTCCACGCCCTGAGAAGGATGGGAGTCATCTCCAGCGAACGCTACAACGGGGTCATTTTCACCCTTGCCGACAACCTGATGGTGCTTAATTCAAATAATCCCGATGTGGGGGAGGCTAACGACGAGATCGAGGTCTCCTATAGCGGCGAAGAACTGGCCGTCAGCTACAACGTCCATTATCTCATCGACGCCATTGAGGGTGTGGATGAAGATGAAGTCGGTTTTGAAATCAATTTAGGGATGAAACCCGGGGTGATCAGGGGAGTGGGCAATGAAGATTACCTGTGCATCGTCATGCCCCTCAAGTTATAAGAATAGGATATTATTAATAAAATGGAAGAAGAAAAGACAGCGGCATCAGGAGCGAAAGAAGTGAAGGAACAGTACGGCGCGGACAGCATCAAGGTCTTGGAGGGCCTGGAGGCGGTGCGCAAGCGCCCGGCCATGTACATCGGCTCCACCGGTAAGGAGGGGCTTCATCATCTTGTTTACGAGGTTGTGGATAACAGTATTGATGAAGCCGCCGCCGGACATTGCGACTTGATCACCGTCAGGATCAGACTGGACAACAGCGTCATGGTGGAGGACAACGGCCGGGGCATCCCGGTGGAAATCCATAAGACGGAAGGCGTTTCGGCGGCGGAGGTGGTCCTGACTAAGTTACATGCCGGGGCGAAATTTTCCAACGACAGCTACAAGATCTCCGGCGGCCTCCACGGCGTGGGCGTCTCGGTAGTCAATGCCCTCTCCTCGCAACTCGATCTCGAGGTGCGCCGGGACGGCCATGTCTATACCCAGTCCTACCGCCACGGGGCACCCATGGCCCCCCTGGAGATGGTCGGAAAGACCCGGGGCAGGGGCACCAAAGTCACCTTCAAGCCCAACGACGAAATCTTCGAAGAAACTGAATACAGCTTCGATATCCTTTCCAACCGCCTCCGGGAGCTGGCTTTTCTAAATTCCGGGGTCCGGATCGTCCTGTACGACGAGCGAACGGAAAAGCAGAACGAGTTTTTCTACGAGGGGGGGATAGTCTCTTTCGTTGAGTATATTAATCGCAATAAACGGGTGCTGCACAAAAATCCCATTTACGTGAGCGGTTCCCGGGATGATTGCTTCGTCGAGGTGGCCCTCCAGTACAACGACACCTATATCGAAAATATCTTTTCCTTTGCCAACAGCATCAATACCACGGAAGGCGGGACCCACCTGGTGGGATTCCGCTCCGCCTTGACCAGGGTGTTCAACAACTATGCGGAAAGCAGCAAGTTGATGAAAGGAAAAGAAAACCTCAAAGGTGAGGACCTGCGTGAGGGGCTGGCCTGCGTCATCAGCGTCAAGGTAAAGAATCCCCAGTTCGAAGGGCAGACCAAGACAAAACTCGGAAACAGCGAGGTCAAGGGTCTGGTAGAGGGGATTGTCTATGAAAAGATCGGGACCTACCTGGAAGAAAATCCAACTGTGGCCAAGCAGCTCATCGCCAAGTGCGTCGAGGCGTCCCGGGCCCGGGACGCGGCCCGCCGGGCCCGGGAACTGACCCGGAGGAAGAGCGCCCTGGAGGTGGGCTCACTGCCGGGTAAACTGGCGGACTGCCAGGAGAAGGACCCAGCGCGCAGTGAATTGTACCTGGTCGAAGGGGATTCTGCCGGTGGTTCGGCCAAGCAGGGAAGAGACAGGAAATTTCAGGCGATCCTCCCGCTCCGCGGCAAGATCCTCAACGTCGAGAAGGCCCGTTTCGACAAGATGCTCCAGAGCGAGGAGATCCGGGTCATTATTACCGCCCTGGGAACGGGGATCGGCGAGGGAGATTACGACATCAGCAAGGTGCGCTATCACAAGATCATCATCATGTCCGATGCCGACGTGGACGGCCTTCACATCCGGACGCTCCTTTTAACCTTCTTTTTCCGCCATATGCGGGAGCTTATCGAACGGGGTTATCTGTACATCGCCCAACCGCCGCTCTTCCGGATCGCCGATAAGAAGAAGGAGGTCTATATCCACAACGAGGAGAAGATGAAGGAGTACATCCTCGACAGCGGCGTCGGCAAGGCGAGCGTCATGGTCCGCAACAACGGCGGCGCGCCCCTGTCCGGAAACCGCTTTCTCGCCCTGATCAAAAAGGCCATGCGGGCGGAAAGCGTCCTCGACAGGTTCGCCAAGGAGGGCAAGGACCGGGATATCGTCAGGATTCTCGCCGGTGATCCGTCCTTCTTCGACCACGACTTCCGTTTCCCCGACTCACTGGCGCGAGTGGCGAAACGCACCGCCATGGCCATGGGGGAAGAGAAGGCCTTCAGCTACACAGTGGAGGAGGATCCGGATCGGGGGGGAGTGAAGATGGTCTTCAAAATCGCCAAAGACGGCATCGTTACGACCACCTGCATCGACCGCGATCTGTTTCACAACTTGAAATTTTCGGAGCTGCGCGGCCTCCTCGGAGGTCTTACCCCCCTGGGCGAACCGCCCTTCGAGGTGCGTCTGGAAGAGGGCGGTCTGGCGCAGGAACTGCCGTCATTGTCGGAACTCATCGAATTCGTCATGAATGCCGGGAAAAAATCCCTCTCCGTCCAGCGATACAAGGGTCTGGGCGAGATGAATCCCTCCCAGCTTTGGGAGACGACCATGGATCCCGAGAAACGGACTCTCCTGCAGGTCCGCGTTGACGACGCCGTGGTGGCCGATGAAATCTTCACCACCCTTATGGGAGACCAGGTCGAACCCCGCAAGGATTTCATTTATAAAAACGCCCTCTACGCCACCAATCTGGACCTGTAAAAAAAATTGGAGAGTTGAACAACCATGGATGATCTTTTTCAGAAGAATTTGCCGGTGAATATCGAAGACGAGATGAAGAAGTCCTATATGGACTACGCCATGAGCGTCATCATCGGCCGGGCCATTCCCGACGTCCGGGACGGCCTGAAACCCGTTCACCGCCGGGTCCTCTTTGCCATGCACGAGATGGGGAACCGCTGGAACCGTCCCTACAAGAAATCGGCGCGCATCGTCGGCGACATCATCGGCAAGTACCACCCCCACGGCGATCAGGCGGCCTATGACACCATCGTCCGCATGGCCCAGGACTTCAGCATGCGCTATCTACTCGTGGACGGCCAGGGCAACTTCGGCTCCCTGGACGGCGACCCGCCGGCGGCGATGCGTTACACCGAGATCCGCATGTCGAGAATCGCCGAAGAGATTCTGGCGGATCTCGAAAAGGACACGGTCGATTTCGCGCCCAATTACGATGAATCCCTTATGGAACCGCTGGTCATGCCGGCCAAGATCCCCACGATTCTTCTCAACGGCACCGCCGGCATCGCCGTGGGGGTGGCGACGAACATCCCCCCGCACAATCTCCGGGAGGTGGTCGATGGGACGATCGCCTTGATCCGCAATCCCGAGCTGACCATCGAAGAACTCATCGGCTACATCCCCGGGCCGGACTTCCCGACGGCGGGATTCATCAACGGCCGGGAGGGCATCCTCTCCGCTTACCGCACCGGCCGGGGGAGCATCCGGATCCGCGCCCGGGCCATGATCGAGCGCAACGCCCGGAACGACCGGGAGAGCATCGTCGTTACGGAACTTCCCTACCAGGTAAATAAGGCCAATCTTATCGAGAAGATATCGGAACTCGTCAAGGAGAAGAAGATCGAGGGCATCGCCGATCTCCGGGACGAATCGGACCGGGACGGCATCCGGGTGGTCCTGGACCTGAAGCGGGACGAGGTTTCCAGCGTCATCCTCAACCAGCTTTACAAGCACACCCAGATGGAATCGTCCTTCGGCGTCATCATGCTGGCCATCGACAACAAGCAGCCCCGGGTTTTCAATCTCAAGGAAATTCTCCAGAGCTTCATCGACTTCCGCAAGCAGATCGTCGTCCGCCGGACCCGCTTCGAGCTGGCCAAAGCCACGGAACGGGCCCACATCCTGGCGGGACTCATCATCGCCCTGAACAATATCGACGCGGTGGTGGCCGTCATCAAGGCGGCCGCGAATCCCCAGGAGGCCTCCGTGGCCCTGGGCGCCCGCTTCGGCCTCACGGAGCCCCAGACCCGGGCGATCCTGGAGATGCGCCTCCAACGTCTCACCGGGCTGGAAAGGGAAAAAATCGACGCCGAACACGCGGAATTGATGAAACAGATCGCCTATTTGCAGGACATTCTCGACCATCCCCACCGGGTCCTGGAGGTCATCATCGCTGAACTGGAGGACATCCGGGCCCGGTACGGCGATGACCGGCGAACGGAGATCGTGGTCAGCTCCGACGACATCGATATCGAAGACCTTATCGTCGAAGAGGATATGGTCGTGACGGTCTCCCACTCCGGCTATGTTAAGCGCAATCCCGTGAGCCTCTACCGGAGCCAGCGCCGGGGCGGCCGCGGCAAGGTAGGCATGGGCACCAAGGAAGAGGATTTCGTGGAGAAGATCTTCGTCGCCTCTACGCACCAGTATGTCCTCATTTTTTCCAGCTTCGGGAAGGTTTACTGGCTGAAGGTCTATCAAATCCCCCAGGCGGGTCGCGCGGCGAAGGGCAAGGCCATCGTCAACCTCATCAGCCTTGCCGCGGGGGAACGGGTGGCGGCCATCCTCCCCGTGAAGGAATTTTCCGAGGAGCGCAACGTCGTCATGGTCACCCGTCAGGGGGTGATCAAAAAGACCAATCTCGCGGCCTTCTCCAATCCCCGGAGCACCGGGATCATCGCCATCGGCATCGACGCGGGCGACGAACTCATGGACGTCCAGTTGACCCTGGGCGACCAGGACGTCTTCCTTGGGACCCGCCAGGGTATGGCGATCCGCTTCCATGAGGAGGATGTCCGGGAGATGGGCCGGGGCGCCCGGGGCGTCCGGGGGATCATGCTGGCTGAAGGGGATGCCGTGGTGGGCATGGAGATCCCCTCCGAGGGGAGCGCCATGGCCACCATTACGGAAAAGGGCTACGGCAAAAGGACGTCGGTAAGCGAATACCGTCTCCAGAGCCGGGGCGGCAAGGGGACCATCAACCTCCGCACGGCCCCCCGGGTCGGCAACGTCACCGGCATCTGCCAGGTAACGGGGGAGGAGGACCTGATGCTCATCAGCGATGCGGGGAAGATCATCCGTTTCCGGGTCGAGGAGGTGTCCCTGATCCACCGGAGCACCCAGGGGGTGAAGCTCATCGATCTCGAAGAGAGCGAGCGCCTTGTGGGCATCGCCCGGGTGGAGCGGGAGGAGGAAACGGAGGAAATCCCGCATAACGGCTCCGGGGAGATGGATGGCGGTGCCGGGGATGGAGAACTATTCGATACGGATATTTAAAGCTTGTTCGTAAATAAGCATCACGAATTCGCATCTCGTCTAAAGCGCCGGAAATGAAGGTGAAAAAGCAGTCCGGGAAACCGCTCCTCACCCAC
>Ga0302249_1001027_pt1 | contig 21279 bp, 18 predicted proteins | sample AAG_UR_Val_MG_FD_193531 | JGI IMG/M metagenome (GOLD analysis project Ga0302249, IMG submission 193531) | Enriched activated sludge microbial communities from anaerobic digester in WTTP, New Holstein, Wisconsin, United States - AAG_UR_Val | ecosystem: Engineered > Bioreactor > Anaerobic >... | reverse complement strand
TTCCACTTGGCCTTGTTTTCGACCGGGGTATCCGGATACTTGGCAATCAAATCCATGAATTCGTAAACGCCAGGATGCGGTTCAACCTTGCGGAACATTGTTTTTTTAACATAGGGGAAAAGCTGCTTCTTGGGAAACGGCAGGTAGTCGTTGATGTGGCAGGTGATAATTTTCTGAATCTTGGTCTCGCCCTTGATTTTGAGAGCCCGTGGAAGCAGCAGATCCAATGTCACCAGGACGGTGGCATCCGAATCGTAGAGCTGGTGGATCAACTCCCGCTCCGTATAAAGAGGATTATTCATGGTGGTCACGGCCCCCGCCCGGTAAGCGGCATGGTCGGCAATAATTATCTGCGGAATGTTGGGCAACAACATCGCCACTTTGTCCCCCTCCCGCACACCGATGTCGATCAATGCCCTTGTGAACCGGTTGACCAATTTCTCGAGCTGCCGGTAGGTGATTTTTTTACCCATGTAAATTATGGCGACCCGGTCGGGATAGGTGGCGGCTGTTCTCGTCAGGACTTCCGCCATGGTAATCTTTTCTATCGTAATTTCAGCTGGAACTCCTGGAGCGTAGGATTTGTGCCATATTCTTTCAAAAGACATATTACCCCTCCTTACTTCATGTTTGATTTATCGATATCTGAGCTTATCCCGCTTTGCCCATCATCGGGTTCTTCCATCACTCCTTTGCATCTGCATCGTGTCCCTTGCGGCAAATTACACCGAAGAGATTCTATTTTTTGGGGTTTCTATCGTCCGTGAAATTTCGGCGTCCGTTTCTCCAGAAACGCCATGACTGCTTCAACCATATCGTCGTTGGGGACCAAGGCGGCGTTGCGCTGAGCCACATATTCCAGGCCCTGCTGAATACCGTGGTCACGGCTGTAATTGGCGACTTCCTTGATGCCCTGAATAGCGAGCGGGGGCAAATTGGCAATTTCTTCGGCCAACTTCCGGGCTTCCTCGAAGAGAACCTGAGGGGTTTCAAAAAGTCGGGTGATGTAACCCATCTTCAGAGATTCCTCGGCCGTCCAGTCTCTGCCGGTCAAAGCCAGCTCCCGAAACCAGCCCTGTCCGATAATGTAAGGAACGCGCTGAAGTGTGCCGATATCCGCAATGATGCCGATGCGTGTTTCGCGAATGGAAAAGATGGCGTCTTTCGATGCCAGCCGGATATCACAGGCACTGGTAAGATCGACACCTCCGCCGATACAGTGTCCATGAATCGCAACAATAACGGGCTTCCTGCACTTCTCTATGGCGGACATACTCTCCTGGAGATCATAGATTTTTCGGCGGAGTTCTTCCCGGTACACGGCCGATCCGTCCCCAAGCAGCGACTGGGCCGCCACAAGGTCCAAGCCTACGGTAAAGCTCTTTCCTTCCGCACGGATGACAACGACCCGCACGTCGCTGTCATCGTCAAACTCCTTGAAAAGCCGCGGCAACTCCTGAAAGAATTCAAGGGTCATCGTGTTGCGCTGTTTCGGCCTATTCAGAATCAGCCAGGCCACGTGGCCGGTTTTTTCAACTTTGAACGACGATTCGTTTTCCATCCTAATTCCTCCTTCTCAGGGCTTTTTCAAGCTCCCTATTATTTTTCGGATTCCCTGCGCGCCTCCTGACTCCAGCCTCCCATCTTTTAATTCCATCATTTGATGGATATGTAATTGAATATTTCCGCTTTGTCAAGCAATTTGTAAAAATAATTTTAAAAGAATATCGGCCACGATCCAGGCTGTTGTATTTATTGCCGATTACCGACAGACTGCGGTTTGCGGCCGACAGGGGTTTTACGGGGTCTCGCTCCTCATATAAAACGACACGGAAAAACCATCTTGACTTTTCGTGTCATTTTCAATATCAGCACCTTCAGCCGGCGCCAAAAAGAGCCAGCCAAGCAAGACCGGAGACACCTGCAATGGAAGAATATGTACACCAAACAATTGGAGACGAAGTAAGTTTCATCGCCGGGCATTACCAGATCGTCGAAGAAGGACGCCTGACACACGAAGGAAGAGAGTTTCTCTACTGGATGGGTATTGCGACCGTTGACAATGCCTGTTGCGGACACACCGGCTGCCGGTTTTTGCTGATCCCCGGTTACATTCATTCTTGGAAAACCAAAACCAATGCCCAGGGAAAGCCGGTCAGCGAAGTGAAACCGATCGTCGATGAACGCGAACGGGCGGCCATCCGAACATTTCTGGAGGCTTGCTACCCTTATGCGCAGATCAATTTTTCTATAAAATCACAGCTCGTGTAAAATCTGTACGGCGGCAATTCAAAAGGATGTCCAAAGCGACAAACCACTCTGATTTATCTTCGGCCACATCCTGAGATCATTCCCGATATTGAGCACAAATCAGAAATTGTCTTGACGAAGGGGGGGTAATGTCGTAGGTCATCAACCAAATTACGTATTCAATCAAATAATGGAGTAAAAAATGAAATCGCCCCTTGAAAAAGCCCGTAAAAACCCTAAATCCATGAAGGCAAAGATCCTTCTCGCCGCCCGCCGTATTTTTGGCGAATACGGCTTCCACGGGACAACAACCCGCATGATTGCCAAGGAAGTGGGAATCGACATCTCCACCCTTCACTACCACTGGGGCGATAAGAACGACCTGTATGAAGCGGTGGTCGTGGACGTGAATAACGACCTGGGCAGAGAACTGCGCCTAGTGGAAAAAATCGTCCACGGCAGCTCTCTTGAAAAACGGATGAACCGCTCCATCGACCATATGATGGATTATCTGTTTGAACATCCGGAGATATCGAATCTTGTTCTGCTGCGCTACTTCAGCAAAACGCGCAACGAAGCGAACGTCGATCTCAAGGTGCCGGAATTCAGCGGCGATATCGCCCGCGCCATGGATCTGACGAAAGACGCAAAAAATCCATCGCCAAGGGCCATGATGGAAGTGCTGGGCATCATGAACGGAATACACAGTTTTGTCTCCGGAGAAAATTTCTTCCGTCCCATGTTGAACCTTAATCGGGAAAATTACATCCGAGCCGTCAAGGAAACCCTGAAATTTTTACTCGTTCCCGCATTTGTCCTCCGCGAAAAACAAACAAAAAAAGCGAAGAACGGTTCATTAGTCAAAAAGACTGCAGAAAAAAAGAAAAACCAAATCAAGAAATCAAAAAAATGAAATGAATACAAAAGAGCGCTTTGAGATCATTCCTGCTCCTGAGCAAAAAGGTCAGGACGGGATTCATCAAGGATCTGGAAGCATTCCATGAAGGTCATTTCAAAATATTATGCAGGATCGTACCGCCCCCTGATCAATATCGCTTCTGCTGGCAGGGAGGAGAACCGGCTTCCAACTCTGACGAACAACGCCCGGCGATCTTCCTTTGCCCGTCTCAAGTCCGACTGGCAGGAGGAATGCGAAGACTGCTCCATTGTTTCGTTTTGTATGGGGGACTGCACAAGATTCCGATTCCGCAGAGATTCGGGGTATCAAAATGTCAATGAATATTGTACCGCCGTGAAAACGGTTTATCGCGATATTAAGCGGTATCTTTTCCGGCCCGGAGAGGGACGGAGGTAAAAGCCGACCCTGCTCCGGACCGCCGGGGTTCATGGATCATCATCAGTTAAAAATCATGAAATTGCCCTCCCTCATGGGCGCCCTTCTCTTTGTCGCCGAAGGGAATCAGACGCTCCGCCTCCGTCGTCTTCCTGGGGACCGGGATATTCTTCCTGGTTGTTGTTGCGGCCGTCCGGTCGGGGGAAACGACGGCGCCCCGTTGTCTATTCAAAGCCGCTGCCATCCCCTCTCCGCCTTTTTCTTCGCCGCCTCCCACGACTTCGAGGAGTTTTTCGGCCACATGTCTGATCTGCTCGGCCTGCGCGTTCATCTCTTCCGCGGCACTGGCCGTTTCTTCCGCGTTGGCGGCGCTCTGCTGGACAACCTTGTCCATCTCCACGACCGCCGCATTGATCTGGGTGATACCCTGGGATTGCTCGCGGGACGCCGCCGCGATCTCTCCGCTCAGTTCCGTCACCTTCTTCGCGATGTCGCTGTTTTTAGCCATTGCTTCGGAAACCTGTCCGTATAAAGAGGTTGCCTCTTTGATCCGGTCCGTTGAATTGCCGATCAGATCCTGGGTATCCTTGGCCGCCTCCGTGGCCCGCATGGCCAGATTCCTGACTTCATCGGCGACGACGGCAAATCCGGCGCCGGCCTCACCGGCCCGGGCCGCCTCCACGGCGGCGTTCAAGGCCAGCAGGTTGGTCTGGAACGCAATTTCGTCAATGGTCTTAATGACCTTCGCCGTTTCCTCGCTGGCGCTGACGGAGGCCTGCATGGCTTTTTCCATGATCTCCAGCCGCTCCCCGATCATCTGGAAATTGGGGGCCGCCTCCTTCAACATCATGTCGTTGGCCAGTTGCGCGCTATTCGCGTTCTGACGGGTCATGGAGGATATCTCCTCCAAAGAGGAAGAGGTCTCCTCCACCGCCGCTGCCTGTTCCGACGCCCCTTCCGCCAAGGATTGGCTGGCGGATGAGACCTCCGAGGACGCCGAGGTCAACTGCGCCGCCGCATCGTTGAGTTCGTTGGCCACCCTGGCGATGGGAACGCTGATCCGGCGGGCAAAGACAATGATGGCAAAGACGGCCACGCCAAGGAAGATCACGCTGATGATCGCGATGACGTTGCGGATCCCATGGGCGGCCGCCAGGAATTCATCGGTATTCTGAGTGAAACCCACGCTCCAGCCGGTGATTTCCACGGGGGCGAAGCCGCAGATTTTTTTGTCCCCCTTGAACACATAGGATTCTGATCCCTTCTGTTTTCCCGTCATCTTGCCGACAATCTCCGTCATCTCCGCCTCTTTCGTAAGGTCCAGCGTCAGGATGTATTCTTTCTTCGGATGGGCGATGACCATTCCGGCCCGGTCGATCATGAAGGGATAGCCGGTCTTCCCCACCTTGGTGTCGGTGATTCTTTCCACGAGGAAATCGACCTTCATGGCCGCGGCGGCAACCCCGAGAAATTCCCCGCCCTGACTGTAAATAGGGGCCGAAACACTGGAAACGGTGTTCCCCGTAGCCTTGGATTTGGTCACATTGCCTACGAAAACCTCGCCGCCTTTCCCCGCCAGATAGTAATCCCGCGCCGATACATCGAGCCCCTTGAGCTTTCCCCCCACATCATCGCAGAATATTTTGCCATTTTTGTCGACCAGATACAACTGATCATAATCATTGCCTATCTTCTTCATAATCTCCGTAAGGGTCGCGTTCATCGCTTCCAGCTCCGACACCGGCACGGCCCCTGTTGCCTGCTTGTCGGCCACGGCCACGACCGCCGGATAGGCGGATAATTGCTTCACAATCTTCAATTCTTCTAATAATACCATCTGCGCCATCTCGGCAAGACTGCTGGCAATCTGCTCCGACTCTTCCCGGGCGTTCTGCTGCAGGGCTTGGGAGGACCTGACCGCGGAAAAGACCCCCACCACCAGCAACGGAATGAGGACCAACAACACTCCGCCTACGAGCAGCTTCATGTTCAAATTCATCTTCTTCATACTCTTCATACCTCCCTATTGATTTTGATTAAGAACTTGCTTTCTGCGAAAGGTATTTGGCAGCATGTGTACTATTGAGAAAACTTAGCACCTTTATGATCTGTTCTGATGCCAGGTTAACTGCAATTCAGACAAACCTTTCTGTCACGTCCTGTTTCTGTATTCATCCGGGCGTCAGTTTGCGCATGTGGAAGATGAGCGAGATAATCAGCAGCTGGGAACAAGATCCTCACGGGCTTCTTTCTTCTGTTTACTCCGCGAGACGTTGCTGTACCAGCCGTAATATCTCACCATCTGCTCGACCCGGTTCGGGATATGGATGCACATGGCGACCATCCCCCTTGTGATCTTACCCTCCTTCAGAAGTAACTTGAAAACCTTGTGCCGAAAATCATCTCCAGCTTTTTCAGCTCCAAGGACGGGGCGATGGGAACAGAAGTCGAGGTTCGGAAATTAACGCCTCTACAGGTTGAAAAATCTCTTCATCAGTTCCCGAACGTGAACTTTTTCTTCCGCGTCCCCTTCGAGTTTCTCGACAATCAGCGGCAGCCACTTATCCCAGTTGGCCGCGTCGAAATGCATGCCGATCTCGGCGTAAAGCTCTTCGGAAGCTTCGACATAATTTAAAAGCCCCCAGAGAACTTCAAGTCTTACTTCATAGTCGCATGGTTTGTCCCACAGAGCGCGGAGGTATTCTTTTACATCCTGATCACCCACAAATTGCTGCAGCAGTTTCAGCGCGAAACGCCTCATAGGAAGTTCGTACTGCCGGGAAGAAGCAATTTCCATCAGAATCTTCTTATCTTCCGCAGTAACTGCCTGCCGGCAATAGCCGAAAAGAGGATAGGTGTTTAGAAGCTGCTGCATGGCTGTTTCCGGCGGCGTGCCGTCCCTGAGGTCCTGGAGCGCTTTTTCCGCCACGTAGCGGTAAATAATTTCCTGTCGTCCCTCTTGATAAAATTTATCCATACCGGCCCTGAAAATAAAAAGTTATGTCCTCCGGGAAGGCTGCCCGGTAATAAAACTGCGGTAACTCTGGTATTCATCCTGGATAATGGCCAAAAGCGCATCCCTCCTTTTGGCACTGCCCAGTTTGACAAACTGCCATTCCTGGGCGGAAAGAACCATACCGTGGCTAAGCCCGATTTCCAGTGATGCGCACAGGGCATCGGCCGCCTTGATGATGAGCGTTTTTCTTTTCAGATCCGCTGAATCCACCTCTGTCATGATATCCGGCTCATGGTGGTTGGCGATAGCAAAGACCATGTCGTCGGGAAGATTCCACTGCTGGGCGACATATTTGCCCATATCGCCGTGGTCAAATCCTAAAATTCTGTTTTCGGCCTCGACAAAAGGTACTTTCTCCTGCTGGACGATCCGGATCACCTCGGCAAATTCCTTTCTCATGGACAGATTGATCACGACTTTACCGATGTCATGTAAAAGCCCGAAGATGAACGCCTCGCCGGAGGGAATGAGCCCCAGATCCCGGGCAATCAGTCCCGACGCTACGGATACCGCCAGTGAATGTTCCCACAGGGCGACATCTGTTTTGTTTGACGAACGACGCAGGTCGCGAAGTGAAATGGCAAAAACAAGCGCCTGCACAGTGGTGAATCCTATACGGGTAATCGCGTAGGAAATGTCCGAGACTGTGTGGCTGGCACGGTAGTAGGGTGAATTGGCCACTTTAAGGAGGCGCGAGGAAAAGGCCTGATCCATGGAAATGACTTTTTTTAAGTCTTCCAAGGATGAATTTCCGCTGGCGATGATCTGCAAAATGCGGGTAGCGACCACCGGCAGGGAAGGAATATCAGGCACGGTAGCACTAAAATTTATGAGCTTGTCCTTTTTCACGCCCCTACCACCATTTTTTGCGATTTTTTAAAGGTATCCATCGGTGAGGTTTCCCCCTTTTTGCAGGATTGCCGCCGATCTGTTGTAATTATATCTCATACTTCCCCCGATTCTTCAACATCTGATTTTTATTAACGAGAAAGCACAAAATTATCTTGACAAATCCATCAAAAAATGTGAACGGCAATTCAGTTTTTGAATAGTCATTCAATACTAACTGCTGCTTGAGGCACATGAAAAGAACCAGACGTAAAGAACGGGAATTCACCATGCGGCGGGAGACCATCCTCGCCGAAGCGGAAAAGATCTTTTCCGTCAAAGGTTATCATAATGTAACCATGGCGGAAATTGCCACCGCCGCCGGATTTTCCACCGGGGCATTGTATCTCTACTTTGAAAGTAAAGAGGCGCTCTATACTGATTTAATCATCGAGAAGCTGACTCTTATGTATTCTTCTGTCTTCCGGGAAGTAGCCGCGGCGAAAAGTATTTTCGAAAAGCTTGCCGCCTACATCTTGGCTCATCTGAAATTCGTCGAGGAAAACACGGACTTCTGCCGAATCTTTTTGAGAGGCGAAAACGAGTTGTCGCCTCTGACCATGGACACTTTGCGCGAGCGGCTCAAGGAAGACTATCTTGATAGTCTCGCCTGTATGGAAGACATCATGAAAACGGGGATTAAAAAACGCCTGTTGAGAAATCTCCCCCCCCGCGATATAGCGACAACCCTGTCTCATCTGGTACGTGCCTCTGCCGTGGACTGGCTGATGATGAATGCCAATGAACCGCTCTTGCCGAAAAAAGACATAATTCTGGATATTTTCTTAAATGGAGTCAAAAGACATGAGATTTAAGATTATTACGAGGCAGGCCACCTCGACTGCTCTTATCGGGTGCCGGAAAATTGAGTCCACAGAAAGGGGTTCACAATGAAAAAATCATATTTTATCTTTCTGATCGCTTTTTGTACCGCCTTCCTTGTCCCCTGCCGGGGAATGGCCGATGAATACACTCTTCGGGATCTGTATCAGCAGGCTCTCGCCAATTCTGAAAAAATTAAATATGCCAAGGAAAACCTCTACATCGCCCAGATGACCAAGAACAAGGCCTGGGCGGTCCTGATGCCCAGATTGACCGCCTACGGTACGTATAATCATTTTTCGGAAGAAAAGTATAAAACGACCGTTACTCCCCTGCCCCCTCCTTTGCCCACCCTGACCGGTAATGTTCTTGTTCAGCCTTCGTCATCGGGCAACTGGGGTGTGCGCGCCGATCAGTCCTTCTCTCTTTCCGCCCGCGAGCTCGACGCCTTGAAAATTGCCGGCCAGGGCATCACGAAAAGCCAATATGATCTGGATTCGGCCAAAACCGAATTCATTCTTCAGGTGGCCTCTTCCTATTACAACGTGCTGCGCGCGCAAAAGGCGCTGGAGATTGCGCAGGCCAATCTGGAACGCCTGACCCAATACCGCCATTTTGTGGACAAAAAAGTCAAGGTCGGCGAACTTACCAGAACGGCGCTGCTGCGGGCCGACGGCGAGCTCTCCGGAGCGCGCGCTGACTATCTGCGGGCGGAAAACGCCCGCGCTCTGGCACGGGCCGCTTTGGTGCGCATCACTGGGGTTCACGAGCCGTTTGAGCTGAAAGAAGAAGACACGCTCCCCGCTCCCATAGACGATCTGGAAAAAATACGTACAGAGGCCTTCGATGCCCGGGCCGACTTAAAAAGCTTCGAGCTGCAAACGCAAATGGCCTCCCGGCAGGTAAAGTATGCACGCGGCGCGTTTTGGCCGCAGGTAGGCCTGTTTGCCGTCTATAGCGGGCTGGACCAGAGCCCGGAAACGCCGACCCTGAATAAAGAGAGTATCTTTGCCGGCGTGAGCCTGACCTTTCCCTTTTTTGAGGGAGGGCTGAGAATTGCCGAATACAGGGAAATCCAGGCCAAAGAACGTCAGGCACGTCTGGCCTACGAGGATCTGAAAAAGAATATCGACATTGAACTGCGCGCTGACTATCTGGAGCTGAAAACACAAAAAGGCACGCTGAAGTTTCTGGAGGACCAGCTTGTGTTTGCCCGCGACAACTACAACGCGGTTCTGCGCCAGTATGAACACGGCCTGGCCACCAGTCTGGATGTAATGGATGCCAATACCCTGCTTTTGTCGTCCGAGCGCAACGTGGCGGATGCCATTTACGGCTGCAGGCTGGCTTATCTGAAAGTCATGAAATCAAGCGGAACCCTGCTGAAATTTATCGGAGAAGAATAATAAAAAGCGCACACGTATCATCATACGGGAGGTAAAATAATTTATGAAGTCACAACTTAACACTTTGCCTGCGCGCACTCATCTACTGCGGCGTATGACGGCGGGGCTGCTGATTATATATCTGACCACTGCTTTTGTTTTCATGGCTGGTTGTACTAAAAAAGAACAGGCGCAGGAGGAACGTCTGGTGAATGTCCATGTCTGGGAGGCTAAAATCAGAGAAGTTAAACCCCATCTGGAAACAACCGGTACTCTCAGGCCGGACCAGGAGGTGCTCGTCAGCGCGGAAGTTGACGGGATCATCAAAAGTATCCTTGTTGACGAAGGTTCCGTAGTCAGGGAAGGACAGCTTCTGGCCCGGATCAATGATACGGACTACAATCTGGATCTGGTACGTACAGAAGCGGCCCTGCGCCAGGCGCAAGCGTCTTTGGATAATGCCCGGGCGGAATACGGGCGCAAGGAAGCTCTCTTCAGAGACGAACTGATTACCCGCCAGATGTTTGACGATGTCTCCACACGGGCCTCTCTGGCGGAGGCGGAGCTCGAAAGGGTGAAAGCCACCCTGGCGATCGTTCAGGAAAGGCTGGCACGCACAAAAATTTATTCGCCGCTTAACGGGGCGATTAAGGAAAAAAAGCTTTCCGCCGGTGATTTTGTCCGCAACGGCATGCCTGTTTTTCAGGTGATCAAAACAAATCCGCTCAAGCTGAGTTTTACCGTGGCGGAAAAGGACGTCAGCAGACTCAAAAAAGGACAGGAGATTTCTTTTACGGTTGACTCCTTCCCCGACAGATCCTTTACAGGGCAAGTCAGCCTGCTTTTCCCCAACGTGGAGGAGCGCACAAGGACACTGCAGGCTGAAGCACTGGTGCCCAATGCCGACCGTATGCTCAAGCCGGGTTACTTCGCCCGTGTCCGCATATTTACCGACGCCCCGCGCGACGCGGTGGTCGTACCGGTAAATGCCCTCATTTATGACAACGCCACCATCAGGGTTTTTGTCGTCAAACAAGGCAAAGCCGAGGCACGGGTTGTCAAAATCGGTAATAAGTACGGGGACGTCGTTGAAATCACGGAAGGAGTCGCCGTAAATGAACAGGTGGTCGTAGCCGGTCAAAACAATCTGTCGGAAGGAGTAAAAGTTAATGTGGCTCGCTAAAACCTCCGTCAAACGGCCTGTTTTCGCCACCATGGTCATCATGGCCCTGGTAGTGCTGGGCATTGTCAGCTACCCGCTCATCGGAGTGGATCTTTACCCAAAAATCGATTTCCCTATCGTCACGATTACGACAACCCTCAAAGGCGCGAGTCCCGACGTGATGGACGTTGATGTCACCGAACGCATCGAAGGCGCCGTCAACACCATCAATGGCGTTAAAAGCATCACCTCTACAAGCTACGAGAGTTTTGCCAGAACAGTTATCGAATTTGTTTTGGAGCGTAACATCAACGAAGCGGTTCAGGATGTGCGCGAAAAGGTATCGGAGATCCGCTCGAAACTGCCTGCAGATATCGATGAGCCCCGTATCGCCAAGGTGGATCCTGACGCCTCACCTATTCTCTTTTTGAATCTGTCCGGCGACCGCTCGGTACGCGATCTGTCCACCTACGCCGACGAAATCTTAAAAGAACAACTCCAGCGCATCAACGGTGTGGGCGATGTTATTTTTTACGGGTTGAGACTTCGCCAGGTGCGCATCTGGCTGGATGCGGCAAAAATGCAGGCCTATCAAATAGCGCCGGGCGATGTGGCTTTGGCGCTCAAGCGCGAAAACATTGAACTGCCCGGCGGCCGGATCGAAACGAAAACAAAAGAATACACGGTCCGCATCAAAGGTGAATTCGCCGAGATCATGGACTTCAATGATCTGATTGTCAGCTATTACAAGGGCGCACCGGTGCGCATCCGTGATATCGGCCGCGCGGAAGACGGCATGGAAGAAAAAAGAAGCCTCGCCCGCTTCAACCGCGTGCCGGCAGTCGGCATGGCAATACAAAAACAATCCGGCACCAACACGGTGGAGGTGGCCAACCGTGTGAAAGCAGAGGTGGAAAAAATAAACAAAACACTGCCACCAGGCATGCGAATAAATATTGCCGGAGACCAATCTCTGTTTATTGTGCGCTCCATCAACGAAGTTCAGTTCCATTTGATCGTCGGCAGCATTTTTGCCATTTTGGCTGTTTTTATTTTTTTAAAAAATGTGCGCACCACACTGATCAGCGCCGTGGCGCTCCCCGTTTCGGTAATTTCCGCTTTTGCGCTGCTCAACGCCTTTGATTTCACCTTCAACTACATGACGATGCTTGCCCTGTCTCTTTCTGTCGGGCTGCTCATCGACGATGCGATCATCGTCATCGAAAACATATTCCGCCATGTCGAGGAAGGAATGTCCCCGCGCGAGGCGGCGGTTTTTGCCACCTCGGAGATCGGCCTGGCCGTGATGGCCACAACGTTTGCCATTGTGGCCATATTTTTGCCGGTGGCCTTCATGAAAGGCATCATCGGAAGATTTTTCCTGCAGTTTGCCCTGACGATTGTTTTTGCCGTACTGGTGTCTTTGCTTGTTTCCTTTACGTTGACGCCGATGATGGCCTCGATTTATTTAAAGCCCGGCCTGAAATCAATCCCCAACCCGCTTGCCGGCGAGACTGGTGCGCCTTCTGCGGCACCGCCGAGAAATAAAATCTGGCAAAAAGCAGGCGATGCGCTGGAGCGCCAATATAAAAAGTTGGAAGAACTTTACCGGCGGGTGCTCGCCTTCACCTTGGGCTATCGTAAGATCGTTTTGTTTTCAGCCTTCGTGATTTTTGTTTTGAGCCTGGGACTGACCACCTTCATCGGCAAGGAATTCAACCCTCCGGAGGACCAAAGTGTGTTCATGGTGCGGATGGAGGTACCGATCGATTACTCCGTGGAGCAGGTCGAAAAATACCTGGGTGATACTGAGCATATGATGCAGGAACTGCCCGGAGTCGAATCCGTGTATTATGTCCAGGGATATGGAGGATACGCCAACAAGGCCCTGATTATGATTAACCTCGTTCCCAAATCGCAGCGCAAACACACCCAGGAAGAACTCAAGAAAATGGCACGAACTAAATTGCGGACCATCCCCGGCCTGAAAGTCTCGGCGGAAGACATCTCCGCCGTGGGCGGCGGCATCCGCAACGTGCCTATTCAATACAGCATCCGCGGACAGGACCTGGCGGCGGTGCAAAAATATGCAAAACAGATTTCCGATGAGTTTGCCAAGCTGCCGGGCATCACCGATGTGGATACTTCTCTTGAGGCAGGCAAGCCCGAATTCAAAGTATATATCGACCGGGATCGGGCGGCCAATCTCGGCGTCGATGTGGCCTCGGTGGCCGAGGCGGTCAACCTGCTGGTCAGCGGTGAGCTGGACATTGCCAGATACAAGGATGAACAAAAAGGCAAGCGCTACGACATCCGGGTAAGGCTAAACCCCGAAGACCGTGACAGCATTACCGGCCTGCAGCGTATTTCCGTGCGCGCCCGCGATGGAAAGCTTGTGGAGCTGGCGAACATTGTACAGGTGGAAGAAGGGGTCGGCCCGAGCGTGATCAACCGTACCGACCGGCAAAGGGCCGTGACGATTTTCGCCTCTCTGGAAAACAAGCCGCTGGGCGAGGCCACGGCGCAACTTGACGCCATCGCGGCCCGGGTCTTGCCGCCCGACTACCTGCCCAAACATCTGGGCGTGGCCGACATCATGGAAGAGTCTTTCATGTTTCTGATGTTCGCGCTGATTCTGGGAATCATTATGGCCTACATGATTCTGGCCTCACAGTTCGAGAGCTTCATCCACCCTGTCACGGTGCTGCTATCGATGCCCCTTTCATTTATCGGCGCCTTCGGTGCTCTGTTTCTTACCGGAAACACGCTCAATATCTTCAGCTTCATCGGGCTGATTCTGCTGATGGGGCTGGTCAAAAAAAACGCCATACTGCTCGTCGATTACACCAACGTTTTAAGAGGCAGAGGCATGCCCCGCCGCGAGGCGATTCTGCAGGCCGGCCCCGTGCGGATGAGGCCGATCCTCATGACGACATTCGCCATGATTTTCGGCATGCTGCCCATTGCGCTGGGCGTGGGCGAAGGAGCGGAAGCGCGCTCCCCCATGGGAATCGCGGTGATCGGCGGGCTACTCACCTCGCTGGTGCTCACGCTTGTTGTCGTGCCCTCCGCCTATGATATTTTTGATGACTGGCAGGAGAAATTTAAAAACAGAAAAAAGAAAAAAGCGCTGCCGGCCCAACAATAACAGACGGCAGTCGGGGAGTGATGCATATGAAGATGCTGTATATCATTTATGCCTCGGCCAGTGATGAAAGCATTACGGCCGCCTTCAAGGAAGCAGGTTATACATCCTACACCAAAGGCCACGGCATGACGGGGGAAGGAAAAGAAAGCGAACCGAAACTCGGCACTCACTACTGGCCGGGCACCAACAACGTGATGCTGATGGCCGTTCCGGATGAGGAGGTGCCGCGCCTCCTTGAGCTGGTAAGGAATCTCAAGGCAACTCAGCCGCGCGCCGGCTTACGGGCCTTTACCGTTCCCCTGGAAGAGTGCGTCTGATTGCGCAGAGATGCTTATCACCAACCGGCGATTGCTCCGTTTGACGGTTCTCAGGACATGAGAAGTATGCAAAGGGAACCGCCTGCAGGGTTTTATTCAATTGAGCAACTTGATTTATGTGCCGCCACAACCGATATAATACAGTGAGTGATCCCTTTTTGATGGTATGCAAATAAGGCCATGGATGGGCCAGGGCCGGGAGGTGTCGTATGGAAAACAGGGAAATCTGGGAGATACTCGAAAAGATCAAAGATCTGCCGACATTGCCGGGCGTGTATTTCAAAATCAACCGGCTTTTGCAGGACAGGCAGGCGTCTTTAGAAAATGTCAGCCGCGCCATTGAGGTCGATCCGGCCATGTCGGCCAAGATTTTGCGGCTGGTCAATTCTGCGTTCTACGGCATGCGCTCGAAGAGCAGCTCCATCTCTCACGCGATTATGGTCATGGGTTTCAATACCGTTAAAAATGCTGTCGTTTCCGTCACCGTTCTCGATACTCTCGGCTTTAAAGAAACATTGCAGGATTTCGACATTGCCGCTTTCTGGCGACATTCGATAGGCGTAGCCGTCCTGGCCAAACAACTTGCGGGGGAAAGCCGCCTGGTGCCTGTCGAAGACGCCTTCATGACCGGGCTGCTGCATGACATAGGAAAAATCATCATGGTCAGGTATTTCAGGGATGAGTTCGCCAAAGTGCTGCAAAAAATGCGGGAGGACAAGTGCAGTTTCGCCGACGCGGAGACAGAGGTTGCGGCCATCGACCATGTGCAGATCGGGGCCTATCTGGTCCGCAAATGGCAGCTTCCCGAAAACGTCATTGAGGCCGTGGCCGGCCATCATTACCACATCTCCTCTTCTTCATCATCAGGGCTGGTGGACTGCATCGTGGTTGCCAACGCTCTTGCCAATTCCGGCTACCGGATAAATCCTGACGATTATGTCTTTGAGACTCATGTTGAAAAAGCTCTTGCCCCGCACATTGCCGACACTCAAAGCTGGCTGCCTGAGGCGCTGAAAGAAATCGAGGCGGCCTGCTCGTTCTTTTTGGAAAAGTGATGTTTGGCCTGGGTAGCTCTTCATTTAGGTGAGCGCAGAAACCACTCCAGAAGCTCTTTTTCGAACACATTCATGACTTCCTCCGCTTCTCTTTGGCGCATGCTTCTTTTAGTCGCCGCATAAGCAGGTCCGTCTAGTTGGCAAAGATCGCGGGCAACCGCCGTGGCCGCTTCCATGACTTTGTCCTCGCCTTCAATCAGGTCGTCCACAATCCCGCAGGCAAACGCCTCGCGCGGCGTGTAGGCACGGGAATGAAGCAGGGCCTCCTTCCAGTAACGTGGCGGGATGGAAGAGCGGCAGATAAGCGATATCCATCCGGGAATCAGCATTTTGTTGGCGACTTCATTGATCTGTATCCGGAAGGGGCCGTCGGCGGCCATAAAACGGTCGCACGCGTAACTCAAAATGGCGCCGCCTGCAATCGAATGACCGGCGTAAGCCGCGATGGTGGGCACGGAAAACAGATAAACTCTCAGCATGGTCAGGGCAAACGTTTTCTGGAAACGAAGTTGCTCTTCCAGAGACAGGGTGGGCAACAGCTTCAAATCCAAGCCTGCGGAAAAGACGCCTTTGCGTCCCGTAAAAATCAGCGCGCCCGCCCCATCGGCGATGGTCCGGTCCAGCGCCTCATTGAGCTGGCTGAAAAATTCCCAGTTCATGGTATTCATCTTCCCGTCATCCAGTGTGATAACGGCCAGTCCATCTTTCTGTGCGTAGTGAATTTTTTTCATATTTAATCCTTTTTAATCCTTTGAGGGTGCTTTTCGTTTCCGTCGGCCGCGACACATCCCGGGCACTTGAATCGAAATGGAACCTAGCACAAACAGGCCGATGTTTCAATCCGCGCCCGGGTTATTTCCCTGGTTATTTACGGTGGGCGATTTAATATGAAGCCTCCACTTTTACACCAAAAAGACGCCTGCCTGTAATATCACTGCACAATGGACGGAAATCTCATCCTGACTTTTAAAGCAAACGCGTTTTTCTTTGTAAGGCCTTAATAATATCAAGACAAATATGCTGATCTTTTCAAAAGCGCAGCAAACAAAATAGTCTGTTGACAGGTATATATTGATTTTGTCGATAAATACGCAAACACGTTTCATGTTTATCAAAGTTAGCACCAATTCCGCCGGCCGGACCTGCTGAGCTATCGGCAAAACGGCAAAGTCAGACATCGCCCGCGGGGGAGATAAGCGACAGACTTCCTTAGACTACGAGCCATGAGCCATCCACTCAACGGGGTGGAGCTTTGTTTCAGGCTAACTTGCTGATCCCGGGATAATGTTGAGGTTAGTCAGAAGTATTTTTCTGTTGTCAAACCCGGGACTGGATCGACATGAAACAGCGAGTCTATTTCGTACTGGAAGAATTTTTCATTTCAAGTGCAATTATGGATTGACAAAGAAAATCGATTTGCTTATAAAAGCACATCTCCAAAACAGATCCAAATATTTTTTGAACAGCTTCACCTGTTTTTAGATCACAACATCTAAACTGCCAATGATGGAAAGTTTAGATCGAAGGAGAAAATGGATTTTCTTGGTGGTCGGAAAAAGATGTCGGGCTGATTACACTCCGCAACGAGGCAGGCTTACGCCTTACTTCCTGGCTTTGCGCGCCTTGCCTCTGCACGGATTTGAACGGTCTGAATGAATATCATTTGGAGAAATGTATTTTTAATAAAACAGGACAATATCCAGAAAGGAGCGGGGATGAAGATTATCAGGAAGAAAGGATTCTCCAGCAGAGTGTTACACATCATATTATTTATGCTTATTGTATTTGTATCCACACCATTTACAGGAGGCTGTATGTCCATAATCGACGAGAAAGACAGTATCAGTAATTTGAGCTTTAACCACGACGGCAGGAAGGTGGTGTTCGACCGCTGCCGGGCGGGGAGCTGTCAGATTCAGGTCTATGACCTGGAGACAGGAGAACTCGCCGCCTACCAATCCCCCAAAGGTGAACGCTGGACCATGGGCAAATACTCATATGACGGAAAGAAAATCACTTTTTCCGTAATTCCCATCAAGCCCAAAGGTGGCCTTGACCTGGGACAAATGCAGATCGCCGTCATGGATGCAAACGGAAAGAACTACAGGAAAGTGACCACCGGCCCCGGAGCCAAGCTGTATCCCACATTCTCGCATAACGGAAAGAAAATCCTTTATGCAAAGGCAGCACGTATCAGGGAGAAGGGTAGAACACCCGCCGCTCAATATGATGCCTGGGAGGTGAATCTGGAAACAGCCGAAGAGAGCCAACTGACCTTTTTCCAATATTATTACATGAGCAATCTGACCTATTATCCGGATGATGAGCGGTTTATTTACTATGGCGAGAATCCGAGTGTATTTGAGGGTGCGTATGCGGATCAGTCGGCTTTCCGCGACAAACTGGGAGAAATTGGGAAACAGGGAAAGGGGATTCATTACATTGTCGTGATGAAAGGGAAGGAACTGATTCCCAATCCTTATAAATTCCCACCAAAGACCAGACCCGAGAGTCCACTTTTAAGCAAAGACAGTTCCATGCTGATTTATGAAAAACATATGTCGGCAGGGAAATTCTTTCTCTATTCACCGGACGGAAATCACAGGCAAATTTGTCAGGCTGGTTCTGTAGATTCGGTAGCTATATCGTCGGATGGTCAGAGTTTGGGACTAAACGTTTCTTCAAATATTTTTATCATAAACATTTCAGATGGGAAAATTTATCACACTATATGTGTAAAAAGAACAAAGAATTGGGATGAAAAAGTAAAGAAAAACCCGAGTTGGAGATTACTGCCAGAACAACCATTGGTAATAATGAATAAATAACGATTTATATCAAACGATGCATCGAAAATATTATTGAAAGGAGTGTAAAATATTATGTCGACTTATGAATATCGTCCAAATGGTGAAAATACTTTTCCCATATACCCTATCGGCACCGAAGGTTGGCAATTCAGTTATGGCAGCGGACCCAATAATGTACTGGATTCCGCGCGTGATTATACCCTGGCTGCTATTCGTATAATTTATCCTGGATTAGGCGTTATCCCCACTGTGATTGCCGGTGCCATAATTGGTGATGGTGCCTGGTGTCCCACCTACGGTTTATGGGCGGGTCCCGGCTGGAGCGCCGGCACAAGAACTCCTGAAGGCGGCGACATAGATTGGGAAAAACTTCCCTGCTATAATAACAACATAAAAAATATAGAAAATAATCCGGAACTTAATCCCGATGATTGTATCAGTCTTGTTGATGCGATCACGAAGACCCACGACTGGCGATACGTCAGACCGTTGAAATCCATTCATATGCTGCGTTGCGCTGCAGTCCTCGGCGTTGCGACGTACACGAAAAGTACGCCTCACTTCTCGGGCTTTGCACGCCTTGCCTCTGAACGGATTTGAACGGTCTTAGTGAATAATATTTTATGGAATGTATTCTTGAAAGATACGGAACAATATTTGGAAAGGAGGAGGAATGGAAATCAGCGAGAAGAAAGAACCATTCAATAAAGGACTATGCATTTTTTTTTCAATCATTGCCATTGTTTCATTCACAACTGTTTTATCCACACCATTTACAGGAGGCTGTATGTCCATAATCGACGTGAAAGACAGTATCAGTAATTTGAGTTTTAACCACGACGGCAGGAAGGTGGTGTTTGACCGCTGCCGGGGCGGGGGCTGCCAGATACAGGTCTATGATCTGGAAACAGGAGAACTCGCCGCCTACCAATCTCCCAAAGGTGAACGCTGGACGATGGGTAAATACGCCTATGACGGAAAGAAATTCACTTTTTCCGTAATTCCCATCAAGCCCAAAGGTGGCCTTGAGCTGGGACAAATGCAGATCGCCGTCATGGACGCCGACGGAAAGAACTACAGGAAAGTGACCACCGGTCCCGGAGCCAAGCTGTATCCCACATTCTCGCATAACGGAAAGAAGATACTTTATGCTTGCGCGGCTCGCATAAGAGAGAAAGGTAGAACCCCCGCCGCTCAATACGATGCCTGGGAGGTGAATCTGGAAACAGGCGAACAGACCCAACTGACCTTTTTCCAATATTATTACATGAGCAATTTGACCTATTATCCGGATGATGAGCGGTTTATTTACTATGGCGAGAATCCGAGTGTATTTGAGGGTGCGTATGCGAATCAGTCGGCTTTCCGCGACAAACTGGGCGAAATAGGGAGACAGGGAAAGGGTATTCATTACGTTGTCGTGATGAAAGGGAAGGAAATGATTCCCAATCCTTATAAATTCCCACCAAAGACCATACCCGAGTGTCCACTTTTAAGTAAAGACGGCTCCATGCTGATTTATGAAAAACATATGTCGGCAGGGAAATTCTTTCTCTATTCAGAGGACGAAAATCACCGGCTTGTGGGTGAAGGTGGTTCGGTCAATGCCGCGGCTATTTCACCGGATGGGGAGTTACTAGGAATGATAGCTGTAAGTTTAACAATAGATATATATGCTACGCGAGATGGTAATGCGTTGTGGTGCCTCTATTTGCCTTGTGCTCCAAAAAAGATTACAAATTGGAGTATTCCTCCAAAATATAAAAATATATACAAAATGATACCGGAGAAAGCATCACGCGTTATTAATTGTAATGAATAAAGAATTTTATGTGTCCATTGTCAGGATAAAAAGATGACAGTAGATAAAACTCATAACAAAATAAAAAATCCTTAATAAGGAGGTTAATATGTCAGTTGAAATATGGGAAAATCCTAATGATCCAAAACCAATCAAAACAAGATACCCTATCGGCACCGAAGGTTGGCAATTCAGTTATGGCAGCGGACCCAATAATGTACTGGATTCCGCGCGTGATTATACCCTGGCTGCTATTCGTATAATTTATCCTGGATTAGGCGTTATCCCCACTGTGATTGCCGGTGCCATAATTGGTGATGGTGCCTGGTGTCCCACCTACGGTTTATGGGCGGGTCCCGGCTGGGCGGGGGGCGAAAGGATCCCCAGCGAGGAAAACGGTCAGATAAATTGGGGTGGGAAGCCGTGCTTTAATGAGAACGTCAAAACCTCGGACAATCCGGAGAGTTGTTATAGCGTTGTCGATGCGATTACCAAATACCATGACTGGGAATACACCTTGGCCGAAGATAAGAAAGCCGCCGGCATTTTTAACGAAACGCAATATAAAGAAGCTCTTTTGGCGGCTGACGTTACAATGCTGCAAAATATCGAGAGTGCGGTCAAAAATGGTTCTTATAAGTCTCCCACATGGGTAAAAAACGAAGACGACACGTGGGCTATCGATACTGAAAATCATTATATCTATACCAATACATTAGACTCGACAGAAAAAGGATATCTCGCAAAGTTAATACCGGCGTTTTTGCTGAAGATAAGTTTTCAGGATACATACGGCCGGTTTAAGGACGTCGCAATGACTACGATATCAGAAATTATTGCTACCAATAAAATAGACATCATTGGTGAATTTTTAGTCACTTCGGATCCATCCGTAAAAAACACTTTAGTGCAAAAAGATGACATCATCATTATCCAGCAAGAACGGACAACGAACATCAATGCCTGGATTATGAATTTGAATGATGAAAGTCCGAGTTCAAAACCTGTTTCTGCAAATATTGCCTACGGGGCAGGCAGCATGAAAGCGGAAGAAGCATTCGTAATCGGGGATAACGGGCTTATTCGCATCAATGGCGGCGGCGGAGATGACGAGATCACGATTATGGGTGCGTTGGGCGATGAAAGCTCGAGCTATATCTTTGAGATTGCCGGCGGTGGTGGCCGTGACACGTATTATCTGGACAGGAGGTACAATTATAAGCTGATCGACAGTGGAGAAAACAGAATATACGTTCAGAATGAAAACGGACAATGGATAAGGATCGGCAATTTATACGAAGACGCAGACGGCCTCTGGAAATCAGAAAATG
>Ga0302249_1001001_pt1 | contig 21721 bp, 23 predicted proteins | sample AAG_UR_Val_MG_FD_193531 | JGI IMG/M metagenome (GOLD analysis project Ga0302249, IMG submission 193531) | Enriched activated sludge microbial communities from anaerobic digester in WTTP, New Holstein, Wisconsin, United States - AAG_UR_Val | ecosystem: Engineered > Bioreactor > Anaerobic >... | reverse complement strand
GACTCCCACAGACTATACAGTAGCGGCCAACCGCGCGGGCAAGGACTTCTATATCTATGCATGTGTTCCCGTTAGTGGATATGTGCCTGTAATCATCCTTAGTGCCGCCACCACCTACCCGGCTGGCTACACCGCAGCCAATAGCCGCAAGATAGGGTGTTTCCACTGCGAATGTGCGGATGTGGGCACAATCTCCGGTCACCCCCTCACAGACTACCTGGCAGGAGATATCATCCCCCGGTCTATCCAAGATCTCAAGCACCGGCCATATGGACGCTTCCTTCCTGGTTTTGCCTGGGGAGGGCCGACCGATTTCGACAGCCTGAATTATGCGCCTCTGTGGGCCTCGATATACCACCTCTCCGGCACAGGAGCATCTATCGCATCAGTATTCGGAGCTGCCGTGACTGTCTCTCGGAATTTCTACGATTTCGCAGACGACCTGAAAAATATAGGCGCTAGGATGATGACAGACTGGGAATTCGCACAGCTCCATTCGGGTACTCCGGAAGAGACGAACATATTTGACTCGGCCAATCCGACGACTGTAGGCGGTCATGTAGACACAAATTCCAGGCGAATCATATCAAACATTGGCTTGGAGGACATGTCTGGAGTCTGGTGGACTTGGCTTCAGGATCGGCAGAGCTACATAGCCGGATCGGATTATGCCGCAGCAATTGCGTTCAGCAACGAGAATATCAGCGGAACCAGAGGTTCCCATAACGGTCAAGGAACATACCCGTCACAGGCAGCGGTTATTGCGGGCGGTGCTTGGAATGCTGCGGCGATTTGCGGTTCGCGGGCGCGGTCTGCGACTTATCGGCGGTCGCATTCGAGTTTGTATATCGGTTGCCGTGCGGTCGCGGAGCCACAGTAGTCGTTATTCATGAGGTCATAAAAATGAGAGGATACCCAAACGGCCCGCTAACCAAGCGGGATTATGAGAACCTGCTCAGCATGCCCGAGTATGCTAAACAGGCGAAGGAAGATCTGGCAAGACTTGCAGCAATTGATGACAGCAAGATCACCGTTGACCAGGGCACTGAAAAATCACCAAAACTAATAGAAATAGATAACCCAATGCCTGTATGGAAACTGGCTGGTTTCAAGGACAAGGCCGAGCTACTGAAGCTGGCAGAAACGGGGTAAGATGGCCTCTATCGCAGACATCCGGTCAATCATCAACGCAAAAGATGGCACCACAGAAGGCGATGCTGTTGAGCTATCGGAGGATTTGGTCGAGGCCGAGAAAGCCAAGAAGGAAAAGAAAGTAGTTGTTAAAAAGAAAGTTTAAATACTATAAAGTACGGTAGTTGGATGTGAGGTGTAATATGATGAAAAGTTTGTGGTTGGTGTTGTTGGTTGTGGTTGGTTTGGTTAGTATGAGTACTGCATCCAACTATATGTATGAGAAGACAGCGATGAATGGGGTTGGGTATGTTGAAACTCAGAAGATCGTTGCGACCCAGTTTGGATTTGAAGGTCAGAAGTTGGTTGAGAAGGTCGTTGGGTCAGGCAATTTTAAGGTGAATTCTGAGTTGGAGGCTGAAAGACAGCTTATGAAAGGTGGGGAGCCTGTTGGTAGTGTTTGGGTGCCCGATGAGTATGTAGAGCCTATAGTTGATAATGAGACGGGCGAGGTGCTTGTTGAGGGGTACACGGTTTTGGGATATTGGACTGAGGGATCATGTAATTTTACGAACTCTTGCCCGATGGACTATACAAATTATACTAGGGTGGCTGAGTTCGAGTATATGCCGATATCTTATCAGACTGGGAGTTATGATGCGAAGTGGACGGACAAGTTGTGCGTTCAGAATTATAAGATTGGGGCTGTGATGACCGAGATGTACACGCATGCTGAGCATCTTGTTAGGAATACTGAGGTTAGGACACGGGGTTATCAGGATGAGTGTGCGAAGGATTGTTGTACGGGCGTGTTGGAGGCCAATGTTAATAGTAATGTGATTGGGGTGGCGCATATTGGGTGGCTGTCACGCGATCCTGTGGCTGATGATGTACTGAATGGGAAGCATGCAGAGTATGGGCGGTCTATCGATGATATGACGGGCGTATTCTCCATTGAGAAGTTTATTCAATTGTGGGAATCGAGCAACTGTGGTGAAATTAGCACAGATTGGTTGCCATGTTTGATGGGTTTACAACTATTTAGTTAAAAAGTTGGGATATTGATACTATTTTTCCAAACTTTTATTTTTAGATTGGTTGCCAACCGAAAGATTTATAAATTCGAAGTGTTATATGTTTATGTATGAGAACCTGTAGAGTTTGTGAAGAAAGTAAACCCGATGAAGATTTTAATAAGGGCCGGAACGAATGTAGGGAATGCCAAAAAAAGCTTCAGAAAAGTAGATATTGGGCCAAAAAAGGTCAAGTTGCAGATGTGATAGAGAAAACGTGCTCAACGTGCGGTTTTATACTTCCTATATCAAAATTTGATACTCAATGTGGTACTAGAGATGGATATAGAACAGTGTGTAGAGATTGTTGTAACAAAAGGCGAAAAGAATGGAGATATAGAACAGGTAAAGATAAACCAGCCTCCCCGACACATGCTAGAAATGTGTACTTAGGCATAATTATAGGAGAAGAAGTTGCCTGTCGATACTTCAAAAATCCAGTTAGAGCGCCATATGGAACATCTGGATATGATTTGATTTGTCAAAACGGTTTTAAAATTGATGTGAAGTTGTCAACTACTGGCAAAAATGGAAGTTGGTCGTTTGGTATAAAAAATAGATCTGGTGAAAAACCTGATTATTATTTGTTGTTGGCAATGGAATCAATGGAAGTATTGACTCCCCGTCACATCTGGTTAATACCCGCAAGTGCTATCATAGGACGGCATAAAATATGTGATAAGGTATGTTTTGGAGTTTCCCCAAGTACTATTAACAAACTTGAAAAATATGAGAAACCTATTGATCGTTTAGAGTGTATATGTAAAACAATGATCGATGAAAAGTAATATAATTGAGGTGTAACATGCCGAAAGATAAAGTTGAAGAAGAAGGATATTTGGATATTGATGGGATTTGTATTTTCCCAACCGAAGTGGTGACAAAGCCCGTCCAAGTAAGAATTGCATCGCCGTACATAGGTATAATGGATTTAGTTAAGTCGCTAATTGTGATCGGGAAGAATGGGCCGGAAGAGGTTCCATACTCGCGCGAGGCCAAGAAGATTATTGGTATTGTAAAAGATATACAGACTATCGAATGGATACAGAATACGTATGGTGGGCGGGGGTTGCTTTTCGCCAGCCCCGAAAATCCGGCGTTGATGCTGACTGTGAATGAGTGGGAAAGCAAGTATGGGACTGATCCAATCGGCCTTATTATGATGATGAGGCTATGGTGGAACTCGATGGGGGGTGGTGTTCACACCCCATAGAAATAATTTTTTGAGGTGGTGTTGTGACAATAACTACTGAAGATGTAATAAAATATATTAACGCATTCACTTTTTTAAGTTGTCAAACCGCCGCTGAATCAAGCGCAACAACAAACACTGATGCCGACATTTTATACAATTCACAATCTTCCAACCAGGGCAACTTTTTGCTATTTTATGGGATCGCAGATGCACAAATTACTTCTGATTTGGCTAAAAATTCCATCACAATGTCAGATGTGCAGAAGTTGAGGGCGTACGCCTACTTCATCCAACATTTGTGGGAGATGAAGTTTAAAGACTGGGATGCTAAAGAAACCAGCATCAACAATGATAAGGTTGTTAAAGGGGTGGCCGGTGTCACTAGCGGGCTGGCCGCCTATAATGAGTTAATTGCTGAGATAATCCGGGCTGGATCTTCTAGTGTGTTGAGTACGGGTATTGTTAAGCATGCAGACGATACTTATTATCCGAGTGAGTTTAAAGATGTGCCGTTTGATGATGTTGAGATGGAAGTGATTTGATGTTGGTGGGCGGATTAACGCAAAAAATAACCGTTAATACCAAAGATTCTAAAATAGTTAATCAAATCGCAACACCAACGTTAACAAGTTTGCATGATGTGCCCGAGGATGGCGCAAATTTGCGTATAGATGTGGGGGGTGGTACAGATAATAGCGGGGTTGTTATTGTTAACGGGAATGTTGATGGTGTACCTACTGTTGAGAATGTTAGCTTCACGGCGGCCCGGTGGAAAATAACTAGTAATACGTGGGATGCTGGGGCATTAACGATAACGACTACGGGGTTTGTGGATGAGAGTGTGGTGCCCACCATAGAGATAACAACGTGTGACGCGGCGGGTAACCCGGTTGAATGGACCGTTGAAAAGACGTTACCTGCCCGGATTAGGTATGTTAGAGCACAGGGATTGGCGCTTTTATTGCAGGTCAAACAAGCTGGAATCTCAACGCCTGGCATGTGGGAAGTGTTGGTTGGAGGGAACCCTGATGAGATTGATGAGGGTGTCGAGTTTACCATTGGTAAGATGAAAGGTGTTTATGTTGTGTATGGGCAGGTGCAGGAGCATATGCAACTTAATACTAATATGGTAGATTTTGTGAGATTTTATGCTGTAAAAAGGAGTGATTGATATGGTTGATGAAGTTGTTGATGATGGATATGAGTATCCTGAAGATGTGGTTGAGATAAACCAACATCGATTTGTAGGTGTCAGGACTTTGATTTTGGCGCTTATTGCGTTGTTTGGGTATATTGGGGCGGTTTACTTGCCAGTGTTTGCGGGTACAGCTATTGACACTGAGGGACTATATAACTTAGCGATGATGGGATTTGCATTCTTCTTCGTTAAGACTACAATTCCGCTGCTGAAGTGAGGTGGTATTATTATCGCTGATCCCACGGAAACGGTATTAAGTGCCGCAAATGGTGATTTTTTTCTCGTTTTATTGGGCGTTATGATAATGTTTTGTATTGGGATAGCTGGTTTTTTTGTTTATCAGATGCCTAAACAATGGGAAAAATCCACTGATCGAATTGTGGACAAACTTGTTAATGTTATAAATGAGACGCAAGATGTAAAAAACGCTGTGTATGAGTTATCAAAAAAGTATGATGAACATGATGTACAGGCCAAAATTATACTTCGCCTCAATGAGGACATAAAAGATAGTGTGAACGAGATTAGAAGGGTCTGATATGGGCACATTTGGAACATCATTCAGTTTGTTAAATGGTGCATTATTTGCTGGGTTTTTGAGTAGGATTGTTCCCGGCGTTGATGGTGCTATTGATGAGGCTGCCCAAGAAATTATAGATCTTGCAGTAAATGAGATCCAGAGTAGGTTATATCCGGGGCATGGATATCTTACGGGTGTACTCCATGATTCATATAGTGGAAAATATACTAAGTCTGGTACTAGTGTTGTAAATATTAGTATTGGGACAGATGTTTATTATGCCCCGTTCGTAGAATTTAAATGGGGTGGCAGATGTGCTCATTTCTTCCCCGCTATGAATGTGGTGGAGCCACAAGTTCCAGATATAATTAAAAAACATATAAATGGAGTGCTGGGGATAGGATAATGGTTACAACTGATTATGGGTTTTTGGTAGCGCTATCAAGGGCGCTTTCCGACGATGATACCCTCTTTGGGATGGTTGATGGAAAGTTTGAGATTGATTTTCCGGCCAAGAATGTATCGGCGAATTTGACTGGTGGTAACCAGACTATGATATCGGTGTCGCTCCCGAATGTGGTTACTAAGGCGCAGATGGGATATGATGCACATGGATTGGTTCGTGCGTCGGGGATGTTCCAGATCGATGTAGCGTCAGTGAAAGGCAATAATTCTAAGTATTGTAGGGATGTTGGGAATAGGGTTAAAGTTCTCATTGAGGGGGATGTTGTTAAAACATTAGATAATACTTATATTATATATATTGATAGAATAAACGATAATTTGTTTTTTGATGAGGAAATTTCAGCGTGGCATTCAGCGATGATTGTGTATGGTTATTATTTTAAGAACAGCAAATAGATAAATAAATTTGGAGGTTATTAACATGGTGTGGACGGATAGCATAAAATCAGTGAAGGTAGGTATCGCAAGAGAAGTGACAGCGGGCATTATTGAAAGTGCTCCCAAGGAATATGTGTACACTACTTCTGAGGCGGTTCTTGATCCGGTAGTTGATCAGGATGAATTGCGGGCGATGGGTTCTAGAGGATTAACATTTACGGTTGATAAACCCTATCATATAACTGGTAATATATCGAGCTGGGCATTCCCCGAGGATAATGGTTTTGGACCAATGTTGTACGGGGCGTTTGGATCGGCTACTTCAGCGACCGTGACAACTGGTTGTTATATCCATAAGTTTAACGTGGTTGATACTCAGGTGCCAAGTTTTACAGTTTGGATGAAAACGGGTGTTTACGAGGTTACTGGTAGTAATTGCCAGGTAAATAAGTTGGATATTAAGAATAGCAAGGCGTCTATTTTAGATTATTCGGCTGATATTGTGGGGTCACAGCTTGCAACTGCAAGCACATTTGGCACCGCTACTTATGTTTCGGGCGCGACTAAAGTGTTTAGATCGTCTGGTGCTAAGGTGTATTGGGATGATGTGCTTTCTACGAACGTTGAGGATGTATCTATAAGTATTGATAATGGTATTGATCCTCAAGATGCTAAATCTCTTGGTGTTCTCTACGCTGATCATATTTTAGCGGGAGATAGAACTGTTAGCGGCGATCTTACAATTTTTGTGGAAAGTACTACTGAAATTAATGATTTCTGGGGTTCTACAACCGGCCCAATACTAAATAAAACAAAGATCCCAATTATGATAGTGTGGGAGTCTGCTGCTATAGTATCTACGGCTACTACAGTGGGTGCTACTATGAAGGTAGCTGGCGCTGGAAATGTAACTCTTACGTCCTCTGGGACTTACAATGGAGCCGCTGATTATAAGTTGTTTGAGGTTAAGATAACCGAGGCTGGCGCATCAAATAAGATGTCTTGGCGGGCGAATGGTGGGGCATGGGCAACCGCTACTACTGTGACAACTGGGGCTATGGCTCTCAGTGATGGCGTAACTGTGCAATTCAGTGGTGCAACTGGCGGGGCTACTTCTGATAGGTGGTTCTTCTATGCAGGCAAGATTCCATACGCCTTTATAATGTATATGCCATCGGTAAACATTACTTCGTTTACGCCGGGTTCTACTGGAAATAGGTTGAATGCTAAGGTTAATTTTACGGCTGAGATTGATGGCACTGCTGGGGTTGGATTTGAGGCTGAAGCATTCCTGATCAATACTAAGAACGCTGCTTATAGTAGCGCCTGAAATATTGATAGTCTTCCAGAAGAACTGGTCGGGTTTAAAATGCCGATAGGAAGAATGTTTTATGAGGAGTAGATAAATTTTTATACTATGAAAATATTATAGTAATTTGGTGAAAATTATATGAGCAAAATGGAACAGCCGAATACTATAAAAGTACTTTTGGCCGTGTGTAGTCATCGCTCCATAGACGTATCATCGAAGCTGTCTATGGATGGGTTGATTACAGCGGTCCCAAAAGGCTTCAGATTGACCACTGTGGTAGGTCTAGAGGCCAGTATAGCCAAGTCTAGGAGCACCTGGGCCACAATATTCCATCGGGACACCGATAACGATATTCTGGCATTTATCGATGATGATGTGGCATTTACACCTGCTGATTTTTGGAAGATCTGCAAACATGCATATGAGGAGCAGCAGATCGTCGGTGGGGTCTACATGAAGAGGGAATTGCCCCCCATCGCTATTGTTAAGACGCCCGATGGAAAGTTTAATTTTAATGGGGAGATTCAGGAAGTTGAGGGGCTGGGCTGTGGGTTTATTGCGATCCCCCGCGCGGCAGTTGATGCGGTTGCTAAGGATTGTATATTGACGCATTGTGGGAAGTTTCATGATGGTAAGGAACTTTTGATTTATTATCCAATGTTTGCGGAGATTGTGGTGGATCAGAAGGATAATGAGGGGTATTGGCTGGGCGAAGATTATGGGTTTTGTTATCTTGCCCGAGAGAAAGGTTTCAAAGTATTGGCTGATACGTCTATATTTTTGAAACATATTGGAGTATATGCGTACTCACCAAACGACTTAATGATTAAACGTGAGGTATAAAAATGTCAAAACGACTTAGAGTAGAAAAGGCAGATGCTAGGCAAGAGTTTGCCCGCTTTATGAAAGGCGCGAAGAAGTATGAGATCATTATTGAGTTTGAGAATCCTCAAACTGATGAGATATTTGAGGTGCCCATCATATATACTCCGGCCACCGCTTTCGATCTAGCGGCTATATATGCTGATTTTGATGCTGATGCAGATACAGAGGAACAGTTCGATTACTCGTGCGATGTTTTTAATTTCTGCATTGATAGGGCGTGTGGTATTAAGTTTGTGAATTGTGAGAAGGGCCAGGCCAATTATGAGGCAGGCGAAATATCCATTAGGGATTTGACGGTGGAAAATAAACAGTTGTTAGAGACGGCGTTCTCGCCTGGGGTTGGGAAAAGTGGACCCCAACTTGAGCAAAAACTTAAAGGTGCTCGCAGGCAAGTTGGCAAGGGAGTGTCCTGCAAAAACGCCGCTGGAATGGATGTTGGAGCCGCTTCAGATCTTCTTATTTAATTGGGAATGTGTTGAGGCAAGTTTAGTTGCGGAGGCGGATGCTGCAAAAGATGCCCAAAGACACGCGAGTAAAAAACAGCCCGAAATAGACTTCGACGATTGGATGAAAGATATAGCGAATGAAAACGCGGGGAACTACAAAGAAGCTAAATATGGGATAAAGAAGAAACGAGGGTTGTAATAAAACAACCCAACCATTCATTTTTTTATAATTATTTTGATATTTATTTGAACATTTATATTATTATATGGGGGTTATTATATGGCAGCTTATAATCCAGGCGGTAGCTTGGTATGGTCCGCAGCTTTGAACGTGACCGCCTTTCAAAGCGGTATTCAGTCAATGGTAGCTCAGATGGCGTTCGCCCAGAGAGCTGCTGCTGGTCTAGAATCGAGCTTAAAAAGTATTGCAGCAGTGACATTCGCTGGTCTTATTGCTGGCATCGGTGGGATAACTGCTGCCATTGCAACCTCCACCAAGGCTGCTGCTGAATGGGAAACTCAGATGATGGGATTAGCGCGGGTTGCTATTCCTGAATTTGATTATACAATGCCGGAAGGTAAAAAAGCGTTTACCGAATTTTCAAGAGCCTTCCAAGATATGTATATTGAAATTCCAGTCAAGAGTAGACTAGATCTTACAAAAGCAGCGGAGCCATATGCGCTGGCTGGATATGAGGGCGAAGCCCTCTACAATTTAACCGAGCAAACTCTTAAGATGGTTAAAGCTACAAATTATGAGGTAAGTCCTGATGATATTGCTAATATGGTTATAAAAAGCTCCCAGATTAATAGAGAACAATCAGGAATTGATATACAAGATCCCATTCTCAGAACTCAGAAGATGACAAAGTACTCAAGCGACATCATGGATAAAGTGCTTACGGTTGCTAATAAATATACAATTGGAGCTAAAGATTTAACAGATGCTATAGTCGATGCGAGTGGTTCCGCAGTTTTACGTGGTACTGCTAACGATATTGATTCTCAAATTGCATTTTATGCTTTGATGAATCAGTATGGTATCCGCCCTGACTTGATGAGAACTGCGCTTACATCTTCAGTATCAACTGCTGGATTAGCAGGTAAATCCACCGCTAGAATAGAATACGCTCTTTCTAAAATAGGAATGCAAACTAGGGATGCCAAAGGCAAAAAGATAGCGGAATATAGTAGGGCTGATGTCGCATCAAGGTTATTGGGTGTTACTAAAAGCCAATATGAAAAGATGGCAGAAGAAAATATGGGTGAGACACAAATTCGCCTTCTTGATGCTATTGAATCATTAGATGTAGATAGATTAACTAAAAACGCTCTTGGTACTGGATTGTTTGGTTCTTATGCTGGTCGAGAGTTTTCCAAGTTGGGCGCAGGCGGCGCATTAGAAAAATTCAGAGAAATTCAAGATGTTTCAAAAAGTAGCGGTGGTGAAGTAAATCGTGCATACACAAACACCATACAAACTCTTAATGATCAATGGGACTTAATGGAGCAACGTTTGTTCTCTGTTAAAGAGGTGTTTGGTGAAATATTTACGGGGCCGGTTTTAAACGGTGTTAAGGGATTTTCGGAGAGTTTAAAAGGCGCTGTACAATGGTTGCAACAAATAGTAGACAGCAGTCGCAATCTTGATGGAACTGTTAACACTTGGGAAGCAATTGAAAAAGTTGTTGATGGCCTTAAACAAAAATTTGTAGATCTGGGAGGAATTGATCTTCTAAAGGCGGGCGGTATAACAGCGGGCTTACTTCTTATTGCATCCAATGCTGGAACTGTAGTTGCAGCGGTTTCGAAGATACCCGCCGCATTTGCAGCTATAGCCGGTCTAATAGCACCTGTTATAGCGGGAATATCGACTAGTTTATTGGGGTTGGCTACTAGAGTATCAGCCGCATTTGCAGGGATAAGCATAGCACCGTTAATAGCTACTGCTGGGTCAGTTGTTTCTGCTATAGCTGGTATTGCAGTTGTTGCTGGAACAGTATCACTTGGTTTAGCAGCAATCGGCTACTCGCTCGCGCCCGAAAAATTCACATACTTCAATCAGGTTGCATCTGAAGCTTTAAATGGTGTAGCAACTGTTGCTCGCCAGGTATATGATGATATATCGAGGGGCGATTGGGGAGCCGCAGGCGACCATCTTAAAACAGGTTTTACCAATGCTATAGCTTGGATTCAACAGATTAATTGGAGCCAACTTGGTGGTGAAATCGTCACCATGATAGGTGATGGGGCCAATGCTGTTATAGGAACTGCTCTTGATCTGGCTGGATGGATCTATGATAATCTGAATAGTTGGGCGACTGGCGGAGGCCCCCGCAAATTAGGCGAGTCTATAGGCACTTTCATCGAAGATGGCTTTAAAACTATATCTACAACAGATTGGGGCCAGTATATAGATGATGCTATAAATATGGCTTCGGATTGGGCAGGCCTTGGCTGGGATATTATAAGTCAGATAGGAAGCGGTGTTCTCAGTGGAGTTTCATCTGCATTTGCGCCTGCTGCACATTCAATAGTGGAAGTATTTTATACTGCTGTATATTCAATTGAAGGTGCCTTTGCTAGATTGTGGAATACTTTATTAGTTAGTGGTGTAAATATTGCTAGCCAAATTGGAACAGCATTTGCGGGTATTGGACAATCATTAGATGGTGCTGTAACTACTGTACGTGATAAAGTAGATACTTTGAAAAATAGTATACCTGGATTATCATCATTTAGTGGATCTAGTGGATCTAGTGGATCTGGTGGATCTAGTGGATCTGGTGGATCTAGTGGATCTAGTGGATCTGGTGGATCTAGTAAATCTAGTAGATCTAATAAAAAATCGTCATCTACTTATACACCCCCATCTACCGACTATGCACATAACAGTACAACTATAAAGGATCTTAAAGATCAGAGTATGGAATCTATCAATCGAAACACTATTTCGTTATCACCAGAAGTCTATGCACATAACAGTACAACTATAAAGGATCTTAAAGATCAGAGTATGGAATCTATCAATGCATACAAAAATCCAGTTGGTTATATGACAGGTGGCAAAGGTATTATTGCTGATGAACTTAAACCAGTATACGATGAAAGTGGTAAAATTTCTGCATATATAATGACAAATTTAAGAGGGCAACCTATAACGGTAAGTGGACATGAACAATGGTCTGTTGAAAATATGCAGAAATATGGAAAATATTTAATGGAATATGAAACTGATCCAAGAGGAGCAGCAAAAATAAGAGCAGATGAACTTATACCATTAGAAACTTTTCCAAAAGAAGTAAAAAAAGCATCAGATGAAGCTGCTAAAATTACTACATCTGGTGCTACGTCATCAGTAAACATTTTAAAGGATGGTATTTTTCAAACTACTGGTTTTATGAACACTTCTACAAAAGATGCTGCTACATATGCATCAGAAAAAACAATTTCAGCATCAGATTTTGTAAATGCAAGCCGTAGAAATAATGTACTAGAAACAAATGCTATGACTAAGCAAAATGTAGCTGAAAGTTATAGTCCTGTTAAAATCGGATTAACTGCCTCCGGCCAAGAAATAGCAGTGATTGGTAAAGTAGCTCAACAACAGTTTGAAGCATCCGGTAATAAATGGGTAGGAGATACTCAAAAATCTGGATTTAGTTTCTTTACAGATGCTACTACAGGTGGTAAAAATGTTGAGGCTGGTGGAAAAAGCGCTGAAACTAGTCTAATCGCTGGTGCAGATGCTGCGGCACAAAAACTCCGAAATCTAGAAATTAGATTTGGGGGCGGTACTGGTGGTGATGGTGAAGGAGGTTCAAAATCATCCAATTATGTTGATCCTATTATCGATAGACTTGGATCTGTAGCAGGCAGTGTGTTGGGTGGATTTTTACCGTCTGGACTGTTCAAATCTAGTGGTACCACGACATCTACTCCCGATACAATGACTGTTGACAATTTCGAAGACATGACTTGTATGGGTAACCGAGTAATGGTTAATGCCCTGAAATATACTCCACCGGGCGGGGAAACTACCTCATATAACCCAATGGATTCAGGTTCTATAAGGAGCGCCAGCAATGTTGAAGGCACTTTCACAGATATGACATGTATGGGTAATACAATTACCATAACCGGTCTAAAATATACAAATCCATATGGAACAACCTCTTACATAAATCCATCAGAATATATATCTGGTGGGGGTGTCATGGATTATCAACAGGCCTCCGCGAAGAAAGCCGGTGAAATAACAACAAGCGCCGCTAAATCTAGTGCAAATGTTCAACGTGAAGCAGCAAATTATACTGCACAAACTTCTAGTGCTATAAATGCTGCTAACTTTGATTATAATAGATATTTATTAGCAATGGAACAAAACGCTGCTATAGAAAGAGGCGACCTATGGATAAATAATGTCGCATTTACTAGTACAGCATGGGGAACAGGTGTTAAGGATAGCTTGTATGATTTTAGTAAAGTACGTGATGAAAGTGTTGATCAAGCATATGATTATTTGAGTTATCAAGCAACCACTCATGATAAGATCTATACTGACAATCAAAAGATAATAGAAGAAGGCAACAAACTCATTGGGGAACTAACAGGCGCTACAAACGCTATGGGTGGCTTAGCTAGTAAAATAGAATCTGCTGGTACTAATCTTGGATCAAGTTTATCATCTGTACTAGGCGGTTTCCTCGGTGGTTATGGCGGAGGCGGTGGATATATTATGGGTGGATTTGGTGGGACTTCTAAGGGCGGAGGTGGAGCTTGGGTAGGGACATATCCAACACCGAGCTGGTCTGGCGTCGCAATTAGCAACTATGTTCAATCTCATCCATCGGGTACTTGGGGCAACTCATCGTTTTCTTGGGGTGCTAAAGGTTCCCTGATTGAAGAACCGTCTAGGATTATTGCGGGCGAAAAGGGCCGGGAATTGCTTCTTCCCAACTATCTTACTGAGTTGTTCCTTAAGTTGGCTGCAATGGGCTTCAATAATAGATCTAATGGTGATGGCAACATCATAACAATTGTTAATATCGATGGGAAGCAGATTGAGAAAATTGTGTCTAAGCGACAAAAAAGCAACTTGAATCTGAGAGGACTCAAGTTGCACTAATTTTTTAAGGTGATTTGATGCAATATTGTACACGAAATCCTGCGATTAAAAAACCGGAACTCAGTGATGCCCCAAGTATCATTGATATAAATGATAATATGGATGTAATTGATGGTATCATTAGTAAAAACAATTTCAATGGGGCGGTTGATCCTGGAACTGGTGATGATGTAGGGGATGGATATGCTGTCAATTCTCATTGGTGGAATACTACGGACCATAAATTATTTGTGGCTGAAAGTGTATCAACTGGCGCGGCAGTTTGGAGACAGGTATATCCAGCTATCACTCCTGCTGTATATGATGTAATTGTGTATCAATCCGGTACATCCATATATGCAGTTGAAGCAGATACTACACTGGTTGATAGTGGAACTGTTGGTACGGATGATACAGATGTTATTAATGCTGCAATTGCAGCCTGTCCTCAGAATGGTACACTTTTTATTGATTCCGGTACATATACATTAAAAGCTGATACAGTTTTCTATCTTAATGGTGGAACGTCTAATCCATATTGGGTATGTTTACCAATTTTAGATGGTAAAAATATCCATATATTTGGGGCAGGCATTGATTCAACAATTTTAAAATTAGCTAATTCTCAGCATGATACTGATCATCCGGTAGTTATGATATTATGCCGGGAAACAGATATAGCCGATCCAGGATTTACTGCTTTTACATTAGCTGATATGACTTTAGACGGCAATAAAGCCAATCAAACTAAATGGTATTATGATGGGGCTGGATTGATTTTAACAGGTTCTACACGATCAGGTGGACGATATTATAATCTCAAGTTAAAGAACTCGCATAATACAGGTATTTATTTGGGAAACAATGGGTCCGGTATGGAATCTAATAGTTTTTTACATAATATTTACGTTGAAAATCCATATGCAGAAGGTATATTTTTAGATTCGGCCCAACAAATAATTGTTTCCGATTGCACCTGTATTGGAGATAATACCAATGGTAAGAGTGGATATCAGGTCGGTCTTTATGTTAATGGTAATACAGATTATCAAACTCGGTCTAAAGATCATATATTAATTAATAATATTAATTGTATTGGATCATCTGTTAAATTTTGGTGTATCAATGATTGTGTAGCATCTAACATAATCATGGATACTGAAGATTGCGCTGCTGAATCTGGATGTCTTATTCATAGTTGTACTGGATTGAGAATAACTGATTCTGTATTTAGATCTAATAGAACTACAGCAAATTCTTATGGCGGGGCCACTTACATAGATTCAAATTCATATGGTAATACAGATGGGCCAACTGATGTATATTTTGATAGTTGTGAATTTGATGGATATTATGGGATTCATATTTTAGGAGCTGCTGTAGCAACTGTTAAAAATAGTATTATTAGGGCCGCACATGATTGTATTTATAGTAAAGATGTTACTGAAGCCACTACTGCAATTACACATGTATTAAATTCTAAGATTATTCCAACTGTTAATATTTCCGAAGTTTATACTGGCGCGACTGTAAATTTGATTGGATGTGTATGTGATGTGGCCGGTACATTTAGTACATCTGGCACATTAAACATTATTAATTGTTATGGTACTGGATTATTTTCATATAATACTCCAATGGATGGTATTTATGCACAGGCTCTATTAAACGGATCATTTCAAATTAATCAGCAAGCAGTTGCTACTTATACATCTGAAACAACTCCTGCTAATAATGATGATACGTATCTATTAGATCAATGGATTTTACTTTCAGATGGTAATGATATTGTAGATGTTTCTCAGGAAACATCTGTTGTTCCGACTGGATCTCCTTCTGCTATTAAATTTGAAGTTGAAACTCCGAATAAGAAATTTGGAATTTGTCAAATAATTGAAAATAAAGATTCTATAAAGTTTGCAGGTAATAGAGTTAGTTTGCAATTCAAAGCAAAAACTGTTAATGATAAAGTTATTAAAAATTTAAGAGCAGGTATATTGTCATGGAATGGTACTGCAGATGCTCCTACAAGTGATATAGTTAGTACTTGGGGGGCCGAAGGTGCTAATATTACTCCATCTACAAATTGGATATTGGAAAATACTCCATCTAATTTAGCATTATCTACTTCAACTTGGACTACATATAAAATTGAAAATATATATATAGATACAGCATCGATGACCAATCTAGCAATTGTTATTTGGGTAGATGATACTGATGCAGCAGTTGATGATTTATTGTATATAACTGATGTTCAATTGAATAATGGAATTGTTTGTACGCCATATAGACATATAAAATTTATTGATGATTTGAGAGCGTGTAAACGATTTTATGAAACATCTTATCAATATGGTACTGCACCAGGAACCGCAAATACTGGTATAGGTATGGAATTATGTGTAGGAATTACTACTGGAACCGCTACTTATATTGGGAGAGGATTTGAAGTACCTAAACCAAAAGCAACTGTTATAACAATATATAATTATCAAGGAACAATAAATAAAGTAAACGATACTGGATCGACTGAAATTGGTACAACTGTAGTATCAGCAGATACAGAACGTAATTCATTACGCAAACTAATAGATTCTGCAAATCCGTTTATAGCAGGATCATTTTATCAATGCCATTGGATAGCAGATGCGAGGTTATAAATATGCGAGGTTATAAATATGGTTGATAGATGGTTTATTCGATTGGATGCTTCCAATAATGTTATACATGGATTCTCAGATGATTTTGAATCTCCTCAAATAGGGGATATACAAATACCTGGCAGGGGCAGAGGTTTCAATATAGAACTTTTTGATATAAATGGTAAGCCACGTTGGAAATGGAATGGTAATACAATGGTATTACGAACCGATGATGAAATATATACCCTCGCAGAAGTAAAAACTATTCAAAAGGAATTGATACGTGAACGGGCCAGATATACATTTAATAAACGATATGATTCAATGGATATTGCTCTTGCTATATCTCAAGTATCAACAAACGGAACAAAATATCAAAACTTAGTAACTGATATAACTAATTGGGTAGCAGCTAGAACAACAGCGTTAAATGCTGTAGATACTGCTACAACTAAAGCTGCTGTTCGTGCTATCAAATTTCAAGTCCCAGGATAGATCTTCATGCTTGTTACTATCAATGGAGTCAATCAATTTGATACTTATACATGGCAAGATGTATTAAATTTAGGTACTTGGCAAGAGGTTCTTCCATATACATGGTATGAATTGTTCGTAGAAAGTAATGATATATTAATGGAATCTCCTACACCTGAAGTCAATCTATCAGTTAATAAAAGGTGTACAGCATCATTTACTATATTAGATATTGGAGCACATAAACATTTCAAAAAGGGCCAGGAAGTAGAAATATATTCATCAATTGGGTATAAAGTGTTTGGAGGATATATCGATAGTAGTTCGGAGCGATTAGTAAGTGGCCGCGATGTAATAAAACATTCGATATCGTGCACCGACTATCACTATTTAGCAGAAAAACGTATTGTTGCTAAAGCTTGGCAAGATACCACCGTCGAAACAATTGTTAACTACGTTCTCGATCAATATCTTGAGGCAGAAGGTGTGACCCTCGGGGAAATCCAAGCTGGGGGAACCGTCACCCAATATATTGCCAATTATATAAGTGCGGCTGATGTTCTTGATCAGATGGCAGAACGAGCCGGATTTATATGGTTTATTGATGAATATAAAAGGTTATATTTTGTTGATAGGACCAGCTATGCGGCAGAATGGGATCTCATAGAAACCGACGACTTCCTCATCGAGGATGCATTTTCCGGTGTGAGTGTAACCCACGCTAATCCCGAATATAGAAACCGCCAATATATTATAGGAACTTGGGAAGAAACCGACATCCAGACTGAGTATGCTAAAGGTGATGGACAAACTACTTCTTTTCCAGTTGCTTATAAACTTGGTGGAGAACCAGAAGTTTATGTGTCAGTGGGGGGTGGAGATTATACTTTAAAAACGGTCGGTAAGAAAGGCGTAGATACTGGGAAGGATTGGTATTGGGCCAAAAATGACCAAATAATTTCACAGGATTCTAGTGCTACCGCTCTGGCCGAAACTGATGTTTTGAAGATAGTATATACCGGCCTTTATCAAATAGTGGTAGTAACTAGCGATTTTGCTGAGATTATTAATAGGCAGACTGTAGAAGGCGCGGAGTCTTCTGGAATAGTTGAGAACGTTCGCTCAGATACCTCGTTGTCGAGCCGTATAGCAGCCCTAGAAGAGGCTAACGCCATCCTTGATGTATATGCGATGGAAGGTAAGAAAATCGAGTACACGACCTCTAAGGATGGTCTAGCGGCAGGTGTACTCCAACACATAAAGATATCCAAACATGATATTGACGATGATTGCCTAATAAGCAATATAAAATTTCGATATACCAATCAGCAGGATTACTATGATGTGGTTGCTTATACCGGGCCAGTTGAAGATGATTGGGAAGACATTTTCATTAAATTGAGTGATATACAAAAGAAAATGGCTAGCCCTGATGATGTTAGCACATCGGACGTATTATTAGTTCTCATAACGTTTACTAAGTTGTGGACTGCTATCGAATCCCCTAATATTTGGCAGGTAGTTTATGCGGACGGTACAGAAGATGCATCTGAGGCGTGGTTACCATGCTTTGAGGATAGCGACCGAATAAAATATCTGGTGCTTAAAAAGAGTGGGGCTGAGATTTTCAGAATGTATCGAACGGACCAAACAACAACGAGCGATTCAATAGTTACTACATTTATAATACCGTCTGGATCTGCCAATGGAGAGATTGATCAGGCCGTTTTGGTGGGTGGGGATACTGCAACAATTACCCCCGGAACCGGCATCGAAGTAGAAACTCATTCTTTCATATACAATAAAAACTCACTAGAAAGTTTACAACTACAGTTTACAAGCAATAAGTGGAGTTGATAATTTGTACACTAAGACTTCCTGGCGCGAGCACTCGATGACGGAATCTGCCAAAAATGCCGCACTGACCAATCTAGAGTGTATTTATGATGAGGCGGTTTCTTACATAAATAGCATCGCCCACGCCGAGCGATATTATACAAAAGCTGAGTGCGATGCGAAGTACATAACGGCTGCTAATGATGGTTCTGGGTCCGGGGTTATTTGTGAAAAGCTGGATGGACTTACGGCTCAACAAATACTTGATGCCGGTATCGATACTGGTACAATTTGTATTTGGAGTGGGTCAGAAGCCTCTATTCCAGCTGGATGGTATCTATGTAATGGGTTAAATGGTACTCCAAACCTTAGAAATCGATTTGTTATAGCGGTGGGTGATGATCACGCATATGGGACTACAGGTGGAGCTAGTCACAAAATTTTATCTGCGGCGTCTATTGCCGTTGGAACTCACGCAATAACCGCCGATGAATTGCCCTCCCATTACCATTCATATATCGATGATTATAAAGGGGATTCGGGTGGTGCTGAGGGTGTATTTTCTCACTATGGCACATCTTATGATGTCGATTCTGCGACCACTGAAGTTGCATCAACGCCCCACGGCCATAGTGGATCATATTTTACTGGCGGAAATACCGACATCAGGCCCAAGTTTTATGCACTTTGTTTTATAATGAAAGGATGATAAAAATGGCATATACAAAATTTCATGATCCCTGGGAAACAACTCATTATTTGTCGGGCAGAGCATTCAATCATATTGAGTCGCAATGGGATGAGATAAAAAAGGATGCTGACGAACATAATCACGATACCCAACATTATACTAAGACTTCGAGTGATTTAGACTTTTTTACCACCTCATACTACACTGGATTTGACGCTGATACACTGGATGGTTCTCATTATACTGATATCATAAATGAGGGTTTACCAGTCGGTGCTATAGTAATATGGCATGGCGATTCAGATACTATTCCTACTGGGTGGTATATATGCAATGGGCAGACAATAGGAGCAGTTACAACCCCCGACTTGCGTCAACGATTCATAGTGGGCGCGGGTGCTACTTATAATGTTGGCGACACAGGAGGCGCAACCTCAACCTCAGTTACGGCATCATTTACGGTTACTGCTCATGCTATAACGGCTGATGAGATGCCAATTCACACCCACACTTGGCAAGACCATACAAATGGATTTGCCGGAGTATGCTACTCACCTACTTATGCAATGGGTCCAAATGGAGCCGCATTAACGATGAATCGTACTACTGGATATGCGGGCGGGGGTCTGGGTCATACTCATACTGGAAACACCATAACCTTCAATGATATAGAATACGAGCCATACTACTATTCTCTTTATTATATAATGAAGGTGACATAATGGGATACATAAAAAATTATACCACCTGGACGAGCGCCAACAAAATAACCACAACCGAATTAAATAACTTTGAAACTCAATATAGCGAAGCATCCTCTCATCTATCATCTCATGTTCATACAGATGATTATTATACAAAAAGTGAAATGCTTGCTAAATTCTGGGGAGTTGATAATGATGGAAGTGGGTCGGGTGCGGATGCCGATTTGATCTATTATTCAGGTGGTAACCTCCACATAGGAGATTTTGATGGGTTGAGTGTTCCGACTGGCCTAATCATAATGTGGTCGGGGGAAACGGTTCCTGATGGTTGGCACCTATGTGATGGTACGTCTGGCACGGTGGACCTCCGCGATAGGTTTGTGGTTGGCGCAGGCACTGGCTCAGATTACAATGTGGGAGATACTGGAAGTGGTACTCACACCATAGTGGGAGCGGTTACAATATCGGGGCACTCTCTTTCAGCCGCAGAAATAGCAGGCCATCAACATTCAATGCAAGATAGATCTTCACGGCCTAATTCTGGTGGATGTGGAAATAATTCGGAAGGCAGTGGTTCACAGCATCCAAATGCATATTACAATGTTGATAACACTGGAGACAGCGATATTGGGAAAGCTACCGCCGATCCCCACACTCATTCATCAAGTTTTTCAAGTGACCCGTTCACGATAACTCCGATGTATTACTCACTTAAATTCATACAAAAAATTGCATCGTGATCTAGAACTGTAGCATGTCCTACAAGCCACTTTATAGACCCGTAGCGAGACTTTCATAGTTATGGAAGAATTGTGTATTGGAACGTGGAGAAAGTCGAGCCTTGGGCAAATTAGACCATAATAAAAGAGATATTGAAGATAAGTGGAGTAAGTATTTACTTACCCCATGAACTCTGCGATCTTCTTGTTAACTGCATCCTCCTCGGTCACTACTCCATCCCATGATTTATCAACTGCGTGGGTGGGTTTGGCAAGTGATAGATTTTCGGCGTATGGATCACTGCCGTTCATGCCCAAAAATACCGCGTTCTTCCTGGCAACTACGTCCTGCTCAGCTACATACCCGAATGGCGTTCCATCAACTGCGCGAACCGGCTTATCCCCATCGCTCCAATTTAGCTCGGGGCTGTGTGGCCCATCGCTAAAGTTGATAACATTGGTGGAAAAGATATTCTTAACGTTATCGGCATAAGACTTGGAATCGTCCCAACCACCAAACCCAACCGCCATACCTACCATCATAAAGATGGTTACCATTGCACCAATTTTCCCGTTCATTAATATCCCTTAAAAATATTTATGTCCATTTGAAGGCTATATAATCTTCTGTCTACTTCTTTTCTTTCCAATTTTAAAGTTTCAATTTGGCGATGAATCTCCTGCCAACTTGGTCCATCCTTAACGAGATTTTTCTCGTCTTTATCCCCGTTTAGTGCTTCAATCATGTCATCGATTGCACATAGGCGGTCAAACAGATCGTTCCACTTATCATGCATATCTTCCAAGCTCGGGCCATCATCATCCCATTTTGTTCTGTAGGTAATAGTTCTCACCTCAACTACCTATATAGAAAAGCATATATATAAAGATGACGCTAGGTAAAATAGAAGGTATAATAGTCAACGACCCACGACTAAAGTC
>Ga0302249_1000995_pt1 | contig 21802 bp, 27 predicted proteins | sample AAG_UR_Val_MG_FD_193531 | JGI IMG/M metagenome (GOLD analysis project Ga0302249, IMG submission 193531) | Enriched activated sludge microbial communities from anaerobic digester in WTTP, New Holstein, Wisconsin, United States - AAG_UR_Val | ecosystem: Engineered > Bioreactor > Anaerobic >... | reverse complement strand
CAGATGTCTGCAGTCGCTACAAGCGTTCGCAGAGCAACATCACACCTGAAGGATAACCAGTCCCTGTTGTTCTTCCCTGCTCGCTTCAGGCATTATGCAAGTCAGGCTCCTGATGGTGCTGCGTGTGTAGTTGGTGGAGCAAAAGCTATGTCCACAGATGCCAATGGAGAATATTGGGGATACAATGGAATCGGAACTATTCCTCATCTTCTCATTGCAGCATACTGGGGAGACACAGCACAAGCAGCATTGAAGTTTGACGAAATCATTGATCCCAAAGTTAACAGAGTTATTCTTGTTGATTGGGATAATGATTGCATTGGAACTTCTCTGAAAGTTATCACTGCATTTCTGCATAAACATATGATGGGAGGAAGATCTATTGCAAAATTCGATAATGTAGATGAATGCAAAAGAATTCTCCGAGATTACCGGCATGAACTCTACCATGTTATTGGATCTGGAAAAGGAAAAGTGTTTGGTGTGAGGTTTGACACATCCGGATCCTTAATCGACAAATCCTTGAATCCTCATCTATTGTTTGGTGTCAATTATCCTCTGGTGAAAATGGCCAGAGAAACATTTGACGAACTCGGACTCAAGGATTTAAAGATAGTCGTGTCTGGAGGGTTTGATGAAGAAAAACTCAAACTCTTCAACAGAGCAGATGCTCCATACGACATGGTGGGAATTGGAAGTTCTATTGTGAACAAATTTACAGTTGACTTCACAGCAGATGCAGTAAAGTTGGATAATCAACCAAATGCGAAGGTTGGAAGGAAACTTTTGGACTGGAGTAAAATGCCGGAGGTTCATAAGAGAAAGGTGTTGTAATGGGAAAAAAGCAGAAGAAGACAATTTATATCCTAAAGGATAGTGACTACATAAAAAAACAAATTGAACAAGCAAAAAGACAGATGAAGTTTGCAATTCTTCCAATCTATGTTGTCACAACAATGCATATTGCTGATAGGTGGCTGAATGAACCGAAAAGGTTCTATGCTCTCATGAACAATAGACCTGTTGCATGGTTCTTTAGATTGGAAGATGCAATCACCTGTGTTGAAGAAAATTGGAATGATATCTACGAATGTGGTGGATATAATCTTGCTGTTATCGAAGAAGTATGGCAAGGTCTTTATCCTCACATTGAAAGAGAGATATGGTTTCATTGGGATCGAAAAAAGAAAAAATATATAAAAATTGAAAAACCGAAATGTGTTGAAAATACAATAGCTTTTGGAATAGGATGATTCATGGCGCATGAGAATGTAATCAATATTTTAAGATTGGAAGCGGAAAAGTTCTGCTCTGAGTTCAATATAAAAAAGCCTGACTTGAGATTAATTATTGAACATGCATTTGTCAGAGCAGGGTCTGTTGTTTTAAAAGAAGTAATGGAAGACCTCAAGAATCGTGGACCGAAAGAATAAATTTAAATGTGTGGGGAAGTTGAGAAGTATGGTGATCTCAACGGACTGTAAATCCGCCGCCTTCGGGCTTGATGGTTCGAATCCATCCTTCCCCACCATTAAAAATACTGAGAGCATGGCAGGGAGTAGATGCTCTATGTTAACCATGGAAACATGTAAAGAGTGGGGAGAAACGGGTGTTGCTGTCTGCTACCACTCCAGTAAATAATTGCTCTCATAGACTAATGGTTAGGTCGCCAGACTTTCAATCTGGAAATCGTGGGTTCAACTCCCCGTGGGAGCACTCCAGTAAAAGTGAATAAAAACAATTATAATGAGAAGGAGAAGAGAAAATATGACTTACGACGAATTTAAAAAGTTGACTCCAATTGAACAGGAGAAGGTTAAGGCCAATCTTAATGCTATGTATTTAAAAATGACTCAAGATTCGAAGTTAGTTCCGAAAGTAGAGTTTCTTAGTCCAACCATGGCAAGAACTCTTTTAGCAAATCCACATAATTTAGTTCGTCCAATTTCCAAACCTCAAGTAAAGAAGTTTATGAATATGATTCTTTCTGGTGAGTGGGTGGCAAATGGGGAATCCATATCACTTACTCCAATTTCTTCTTTATTGAATGGAACCCATAGATCTACTGCTGTAGCAACCCTTGGTATTGGAATCCCCATTACCATTATTAGAAATGTAGATCCTTCAACATTCTCAAGTTTCGATGGAGGTTGTACTAGATCAACTCACCATATATTTTATATTATGGATATTCCCAATGGAAAAATTGCTGCGGCTGCTTCCAATTTTCTCATTCGATATAAAACGAAAAAAAGAATTAGGCACTCTGGTTATCAAACAACAAAAAATGAGCAGATACATACTATTACAGTATCAGATCCAAATCTGCTGGATAGTATAAACAGGTGTAACAGAAAAGAGGTTATAAGATTATTACCCCCGTCTTTGGCAAGTTTTGTTCACTACCTTCTCAATAATGTTGACAGTGAAGACTGTGAAGAATTTTTCCAGAGATTGATTATTGGTGATAATCTTACAGAAAATAGTCCAATTAAAGTTCTCAGAGATAAGTTGCTTGAAATGTCTGGAACAAGAACACAAACTCTTGCCCACGACAAAGCAGTCTATGTGATTAAAGCATGGAATGCTTGGAGAACAAAGAAGAAACTGAAAAAGAGTGCATTCAAAAAAGAGTTGGATTTGATTCCAGATCCTGTATAAAAGAATCAACCGGCTAGGGCTGTAGCTCAATGGATAGAGCAACGGACTTCTAATCCGTAGGTTGAGAGTTCGAGTCTCTCCAGCCCTGCCAATTTTAAAAGAAAGGTTTATAATGGGGAAATATATTATATTCATATTTCTTGTATTTCTTAATGGATGCATTCCAGTAGTCTATGTTCAATCCATCAATGAAATACATTCTGGAGCTAGAGAACATTTTTGTTGGGAAATATATCTTCGTTATCCTTCCGAAACACACATCCTTTCTGGTTGTGATTTATATATACATGATACTCTAAATATGACCTGTTTAAATTCATTTAAACAATCAGATTTTAAAACTGGGAAACCTGGTCCTGTAAATGAAGCGATGTCAAGAAAGGATAATGGAGAATTAGTTATTATCAAATCTCAAGCAAGGAGTTCTGATAACAATAATGGGATTTGTAAAAATATTATTTATTATGACTATCAACAAAGAACAGTTGGTGGTAATGATATATATTTAATTTTTACAAGAATTTCAAATTGGAATGGAACATTTATTGTATCTGGTACTGCAAAAATGTTCGAATGGGAAAAACTGAAAAAATCTCAGAGGTAAAAATGAAAAAGATAATAATTGGACTTTTAATTATTTTATTAGTCATTATATCTTGTGCAAAAAAAGAGGATATAGAAAAAGCAAGAAGAGGCATCAAACAAAAAGAAGTTCAAAGCTCTCCATGTTTTGTGACAGAAATAGACGGATGTGAATATATTTACTGTTACTATTATTATGATTCAGATTACCACAGACTAGCTATTGCAATTACTCCAAAACTGAATCAGAAAAATCCAGAACGATGCAATTACACAGAAAGGCCAAGACCATATGGAGGCTTCAATTAAAAGAAAAGCACGTGTAAATAAATGTGGCACCCCAACAAATAAAAACTGTGTATTTTCAACAGGAATTTGTGAAACATTGACTTGCTCTTATAATGGAAGATTTGATTACTATGGATACCCAGATAAACAATGTTGGTATTATCCATGCAAGAAAATTCTTTCAGCAAGAGAAGGTCTCAGGAGATGGGAATACGAAAGATGGAAAATGGAATACGGACTTTATTACTTAACTGATGGAATTTAAGGAGGCAAGGATGAATCATTTAATTCTAGTTGTAATGCTGGTTATTAACCTTGGAATCTCTTGGTGGAACTGTAAAGTCTGTGGAGAGAACTGGGTTGAATCTAAAATGGCAGGTGGATTCTACAGATTACTCATCTGGTGTGGAGCAATTCAAGCAGCAATAGGATTTAGCATGATCATTATAGTGCTTGTTCTTTTTGCTGGTCAAGAATATATTCCACCTGAAGTAATGAAACTTTCTATTTCAATGTGGTATCTCACCATCATCATTCCTTGTTTGGGAACAGGATATATCATTACAGTATATTCCTGGATTGCTGCGTTTAAGGAAAGAAGTCTTGCAAATGTAGGAACAGCAGCATGGAATACATTCGCAACAATTCATAACACTTATGGTGCAGTTAGTGGAATCAAAGACTCTTTTGGTTCAATTGTTAGTGCCATTAACGATGTTGATGATGCTAGAGCTAAGATGTTTGCTTATGCATGTATCATTGCTATTTCTGCATTAGCCGGTGGGATTATCATTACAACTGTCCTCATTAGACATTATGCAGGAACAGTTCCGCTTCCAGAAAGGAGAAGGAGAATGTCAAGGTCATGAAAAAAGTTTTTGCAATCTTGAAAATGATCCCTTTATTGATCTCAATTTCAATAATCATATCTTCTATTATTCTATTCAACCCTATTGCTGTCTTTGTTATTTTGGCAGCAACCTCATTGGTTATTCTTGCATACTTTGCACAACTGTTTGAGGAAGGATGGAAAGAATTAATGGAAGAGATAGTCTGATACTGGAGGGATTATAAATGGGAACCAATTTTTATACACTAACAGGGGAACACATCGGAAAGAGATCAGCAGCTGGAATGTATTGTTTCGACTGTGGTGTTTCTCTCTGCATTGCAGGTTGGAAAAGAGTCCATTATTCGTCTGGTCCACAGAACTGGTATTCAAAATGTCCTAAGTGTGGAAAAGAACCAGAAAAAGAAGATTTGGGCATTTCATCTGCTGGTCTTGAGTTGGGATTTAATAAGAACCCCGCTCAAAAGAAAACTGGTGTTAAGAGTTGCTCTTCATTTACTTGGGCAATATCTACATCAAAACTCGAGAAACTTCCTGATCCTATAATAAAGGATGAATATGATCGGCATTACACAAAGGAACTATTTTTTGAAATGTTGAGTTCTTATCCAATTCATTTTACAGATATGATTGGTAAAGAATTCAGTTAAAGTAAATGGAACCAGTCGCGCTCTTGAAATTTGATGGATCGCCTAGCACACGGTATTATTCCCAATGATACACTAGACTTGCGAAACCACGACACACCCCCAGTGAGCATACCCGCTTATGGTATGTCGACTGGTTCCATTTTTAACTAATCTCAAGGATATTCAATATGTCAAGATTTTGTAATATCATAAAACAAATGGGATGGGAAGCTAGGGGAAAAACACTTCTGATATTTCTTATCATATTTGTCCCAATGTGTTTTTTCCTTAATAAAAATGAATGGCCCATACTCCTCTTTTGGGGAGTATTCAGTTGGTTAATAACATGGGTTTTAATTGATTAGTAAAGTAAGTAAAAAAAGAGCGAGGAATTATAATTCCTTGGTCTTTTTTTTTACTTGTTGGAACATATAATAAACTAACTGAGGAACTTAGATGTATGAAAACAAGAACCAAAGAAATGAAATGTTTTACTTGTTCAAATATAATACTTGTTTCTAAATATACATCAAAATATACAACTTGTCAAGAATGTAAAGACAAAGGAATAATTCCACAAATACCAAATAGAAATAAAACTAAGTCTATAAAATGTTATTTTTGTGATAATATGGTTGAAGTTGGATTAGCTTCATCAAACCAAGTTAGATGTAATGGATGTAAAAAGAAGAGATTAATTACTCCAGATAGTTTAGTGAAACAGGAAAAAAGAAAACAAGTATTAGTTGAAAAATATGGTGTTGAAAATGTTTCTTCTCTTAATACTATCCAAGATAAAAAGAAAAATACAAGAAAAGAAAAAATTGAAAACGATCCTGAATATTTAAATGAAATAGAAAAGAAAAGAAAAGAAACCATTATTGAAAAATATGGTAGTGTTAAAGAATATTATAATATGATTTCAGAAAAAAGTTCTGAAAACTATTATAAAAAAACAGGTTATAATACACCACCTGAAAATCCAGAAGTAATTAAAAAAATAGAACAAACCAAACTAGAGAGATATGGTGATAAATATTATCATAATATTGAAAAAACAAAACAAACAAATTTAGAAAAATATGGTGGAAATGCACCAACTTGTAGTAGAAATGTTATTGAAAAAAGACAAAAAAATAACTTAGAAAAATATGGAGTAGTTGAAGCGGTACAACTAAAAGAAACACAGGACAAAAGAAAAGAAACATCTATGATAAAGTATGGTGTTGACCATCACTTTAAAAATAAAGAAGTTCAAGAAAATAAAATTAAAAAATCAATTGAAAAATGGGGAACACCATATCCAATTCAAAGTGATAGTGTTAAACAATTATTAAGTCAAAGAAATCTTGAAAAAAGTTTCCCAAAAATTCTACTTTGTCTTAGTTTTTTGGATTTAGAATTTATAGACGAGAAATATTTTGGTGCACATTATAATCATAATTTTAAATGTAAATTATGTGGAGAAATATTTAATCAAATTTGGAATGAAATACAACAAGGTTATAAATGTCCAAAATGTTATCCAAGAAATAAAGGATATTCAAAAGGAGAGGTTGAATTAAGAGATTTTATTAAAAATGATTTACATCTAGATATTAAAACAAATGTAAAATCATTTATTTCTCCTTTAGAAATAGATATTTTAATAGATAAAGAAAAAACTTGCATTGAATATTGTGGATTGTGGTTTCACAATGAAGATCATACAGAAAGAAAAGAAATAAAAGCTCCATTGTATCATGCTCATAAAGTTAATGAGGTTGAAAAAGTTGGATATAGATTAATTACAATTTTTGAAGATGAATGGATATACAAAAAAGATATAGTTAAAGAGAGATTAAAAGTTATTTTAAACAAATTTTCTGGATCTAAAATTTATGCACGACAGTGTGAAATTAGAGAAATTTCAGCGGAAGAAAAAAATAATTTTCTAGAAAAATATCATATTCAAGGGAGAGATATAGCTTCAGTTTCTCTTGGAGCTTTTTATGATAATAACTTACTTTCTGTTATGACATTTGGAAAAGGAAATATATCAAAAGGATCTAAAGTTGTTGATGGAGTTTGGGAACTTAGTAGATTTTGCAGCAACTATGATTATCACATTCAGGGGATTGCTGGAAAATTACTATCATATTTTAAATCTAGATATAACTGGAAAGAAATTTATAGTTATGCAGATAGAAGATGGAGTAATGGAAATTTATATATAACACTAGGATTTGAACAAGAAAATAAAATGAGAATAAACTATTGGTATGTTAAAGGATATAAAAGAATTCATAGATTTAATCTCAGAAAAAGACCAGATGAACCAAAAGAAATTCCAGAAAAAGTTTTGAGAACAAAAGAAGGATATTATATTGTATGGGATTGTGGAAATTTGAAATTTAAATTATTGAACAAATAAGCGAAAAATAGACCCAGAAGATTTCTCTCCTGGGTCTATTTTTTTTCGTCAAATTTACTTATGCACCAATTGTAAGGGTACAGATACCATTGCTTCTAATCAGTGAGGTCGCATAGCGGCTCAGAATGGTTAGAGCTGGTGTGTAGCCCAGTGGGAATGGATGCAATACAGCAGGAACATATGGGCAATACATATATACACTTCGGAGTTCTTCAGCTGGTTTGTAAACAATTAACATAGTTCCCTGAGTAACTACAGCACTGGTAAGAACTCTCCACTTTCCACCAGAAACAGTAGCTGACCGATAACCGAGGTCACCATCAGCACTTGAAGTACCGGTGTAGTTGAATCCTTGCAGGTCCTCAAGGATAGCTACATCGAGTGGGTTAGCAAGAATAGTATTACCAGCTTCCATATTTGTATCAGTATAGATCTGAGCTGACAGAGTATTCAGAACAGGAATAATGTTTTCATGCCAATATTTGGTTCCCCAGGTATAACCACCAGGAGGAGTCCTATCGAACGAGCCTTGGTGAGTTACAGCATTCAGTCTGAGGTTACCAGTAATAAGGGCATTGATAATCTCGCGGTCAATGTCAAGAGCAATCTGCTGACCAAGAAGGTTAACAAGCTCTGCCTGCATAGAAACATCGAACAGGGCTCTCATGTCCTGTTCCATGTTAATGGTCCAGTTCGCTGAGATCTGTCTGTCTTTAGCATAGAGTCTAACCTTATCTACAGTCAGAGTTACTTTTGGATTGATCCTGTTCTCTTCCAGTGAACAAGTTACCTGATACCGAACTGAAGTAACAAGACCAGTTGCACTAGAAACAGCAACAGTACCGTTGAGATAATCAACCATACCAGAAATAACATCACTTGAAGCACCAATAGTTACGCTAGAAGAAAAATGACCTTCAACAGCTGGAATGATAGAAACATCAGTCCAAGCAGTACCATCAGCACTAACTGCTGTGATTTCGAAGTCTCTCTCAAGGTGAGCTTGAGTACTAGTAATACCAGCTACGTTCAGAACGTCATATGCAGTAGAAGGAACAGGCATAGTAGCTGTAACTGGGGTACCAATACTTGGACCACCGGAGATGTCCGTACCAACAACAGGAGCTGCGTACTGTGTTGCACTATTTGAAGGTGAGAATGTTGCCCGAATAAATGCCTTTACACATTCGGGTTTATCCATAGGAGAAACTGTAACAGCTTCCTTGGCTACGAGCTTGGGATAGAATACTCGGAGAATAGGAAGAGTCAGACTCTCATAAGGATTGATCTGGAACATAGAGTTCTCAAGAAGGTTAATTCTTGTGTTCTCTGCGAGCATTGTGAATGTTTCCCGATCCTTTTTGTTCTCGATTGACTCAGCAAGACCAGTTACATAAGTCTTGAAAGCTGAATCGTCAACGAGAATTTGCTTTAGATTACCAGGCTTCGAGGGATCGATGCCCGAAGTCTTCTTTACGGTTCTGTAGACTTCAGTCAAAAGTTCTTTCATCTTTAAGTGTCCTCCTAAAATTTTTTAACTTCTTAAGATAATTTTGTAGTAAATCGTTTGTTTAAAATCTTTAGTGTTTCATTTAAATATAAATTTAGTTTTTCGTCAGAAAGATTATCTATATTTCTCAAGACCGAAATCATTTCTCTTTTTCCCGTAGATTCATTTACCAAGCCAAATGAAACCAACTTAGAAATTCTTTCTAAAATTGTTTTTATTTTGCTTTTTCTCCTGTACTCATTTACCATTCTTTCTACTTCGCTTTTTTCTTTGTTAATCTTAACTTTATTCTTTTTTATAACTGTTTCTAATTTTTTAATCTTTAACTTTCTATCATCATTAACTTTATCAATAATAGGATAAAACTTTCTAACTACTTTGTCAGCTAATTCAATCTTGGATTTATCCAAGTTTTCGGTATAAATATCAGGTATGTTAGTTATCATTATTTTCATTATTCACTTCCCAACATTTCAAGTAATCTTTCTTTCAATCTCTGATTTTCATCTTCTATTGCAGACAGCTTTTCAGTTATACTACTTTTCAAACCCTCTGCTTTAGAAAGAAGACCATTCTGTTTTGAAATCTTTTCTTCTAACTCTTTACATTTTTCTACTAACTGATATTTACTTTCTTTTTCTAGTTCCTTATCCTCAGAACAAATCTTGAATATCTCAGAAAAGACTAAGGAGAGGAACTCTTCATTCTTTAGTTTATGTTCTAAATTAAAAACGGAATCATTCTCAATAATTCTCATGATTAATTTCCAGTTCGTTTCTAAAAGATTTTTTTATGATTCAGTTTGTTTCTAAAACAAAAATTTTATATATAGTTTGTTTCTAAGTTTCAAGATACGAAATTTTAGCCCTAAGTTTATTAATATTACCTTCATATCTTGAAATTACTTTATCTACATACTCTTTACATGGTTCAGGATCATTAAGAGCTTCACAAGCTCTACTCTTGCTATTTAGATAATCTACAGCTGCTTCAGCTGCTTCTTGTTTGCATTCCATTTTACATTTCGTATTTAACATTCTTGAAACTACACTACATCTTTTTGCACAAGCTTGATAAGTTCTTCTATATGCTTTATCTGCTCCTGTTAGTAACATATACTTTGTAATTGGTTGTTCTTGTAAGTAAGTTAAGTAAGACTCAGTTATATTCATATATTTGTAATCCTACATTTTAGTTTTAGCATAAGTAGAAACAGTTTTAACTTTATTTTGCATTTTACCAATCCATGATTGAATAGATTGCTTACATTTTTCATCTTTACATTCTCTAAGTTTACCATTTAAATAATTTAGAGTTTGTTTTGAAGCATATAAATCACATGATATTCTGCACTCTTTATTCGCAAACATTTTACATTTTTTCATTGTACATTGGTTATAAAAACTTTTATAAACACCACCAACGTTAATTTTAATTCCAGTCCAAAGATCACCTTCGTTTATCTTATTTAAATAATTTTCTGTTATTTTATTCATATTTACACCCATCTATCAAAAAATGTAATGATTTTATTTTCAACTAATTTATCAAAATACTCCGGTAGAAAGCATTTTCCATCAGGTGTACAAATCAACCCACAACTTTCAGTTAGAACATTTACAGATTCGAATTTCATTTCATTGAAGTCTACAATTGCTGCTTTATGTGATGGCAAAGAAACTGAATCAAATGTTATAATTAAAAGAGGATCTTTTACAACATTATATTGTGGTCCTCTTTCAAGTTCGGCCATCCCTCTCATACTAAGACCAACACCAGATTTATCTCTTAAAAGACCAAGGAGAATCTTTCCATGAGGTGTATTAGTAGTTTCTAATTCACCAATTAAATGATTTCCCCTCCAATCATAATCAACAATCATATGAGATACTTCTTTAAGAGATACTGTAGTTTGTCTAACTCCATCAAATGTATCGTTTCCAATTGGGAATGGGTGATCTAGTTCTCCCAACATTGCTCTTCTTGACATTCTTTCTCTGCAATTTTCCATTGCTTTATTTAAAACTGATTTTGGATACATTCTCTTATTTTGATTAACTTCATCGGCAGTCTGCATAATCATTTTAAATCTAGCTTTAGAAGGATCCTTGGAAGAAATTATCTTTGCTTCCTGAAATATTGCAGACTCCATAATAAATGCAGATGATGCATTCATTTATTTTTCCTCCGACTTATTTTCTTTATCTTTTTTCTCATAATGTTTTTTAAGTAATGTATAGACTGTATCTATAAATTTATAATAAATAACGATAATGTCATCTATTCTATCTTTAAATATTTGGATATTAAAGATTAGAGTTTCAAATAACTGAACTGCTTTTGAAATATACACTTTTAGTTTTATTAAAAATTCATCAGATGTAAATGATAGATATTGTTCAATAGAAATTAATCTAGTATAAATCTTCTTTAGTTCAAATACTCTTCCAATATCTTTTGGTGTTTGTGGTTCTCCCCCCATTCCACCCATCATTGGATCCATTCCTGGAATATTTGCTCCCATTGAGGGGTCTGTCATTCCACCAGCTGTTGGATCTGCCATGGGATCAACTTTGGTTGGATCCACTTCGTTGTCAGTTGGATTAGCTGTTGGATCTGGAGAAGGTGTTTGTGTCGTAACATCAGGTGATGCTTCAGTTCCTGCTGCTACATCTGTTGGTTTTTTCTGTTCAAATAAATTTGCTTCATCAACTTCTTCATAATTATCTGCTCCCTTTTCGGGAACTTCTCCATCCAACTCACCTTCTTCATAGTCAATTTCTTCTGGATCATCTTGAAGATAGTCTTCACTCAAATCTTTATCCACTTCTTCACATGAATCACAATCTTCCTCATTGATTGGAAACGGATAAGGCATATGAGTTTTTATTTCTTTATCTGGTTGAACATTGGGAACATCATCAACATAAGCTTCTTGTAATAGTTTAATTATCTTGTCATGTATATCTTTCTTTTTCATTATTTTTAAAATCCTCCTGTGGTCCCACCACCAGGTTCAAATCCTCCTCCCATACCACCTGCTGATGGCATTCCTGGTAGACCACCACCTAGAGCACCTGCTCCCATATCACCCATTGCTGTATCTGGTTGAGTTCCCATACTCTGGTCAATCTTTGTATCAATTTCATATTTCTTAACTTCATTCCAGTCAATATTACTGAGATATTTTTTCTTTGACCATTCTCTTGGAATTCCAATTCTTTCAAGGGTCTCAACTAAATTTGCTAAATCACTCATATACTTACTTTCTCTTTCAAATTGCAGTGACTTAGGTGGAGCAAAACCAATTAAAACATTGTCTAAAATTTCAAAATATTTATCAGGATCTATTAATTTGTAAACTTTTTGGACTAATTCCTTTACTTGGTGACCCAAATATTTTTGATGCCTAATGATAGTTCTTGCAAATAGAATATTTTCTTCGCTTAATGCAGATTTGTTTGAGAGATTTTCCTCAATGTTTAAGAAGCTAGCAGGAACACCCAAACTAGAAACAAGCTGATCTCTCAAGAACTTTAACTCATCAGTCTTTCCTCTAATATCAACACCACCCTCATTGAACGTAGAAATATCAACGAAAGGTTTACCATCTTTCTGTGGAATATAAACATCTTCAAATGTATTAATCATACTTGGAATAGTATCAACTGTTCCAAATGAGTCAAGACTTACTTTTCTTTTCCTAAATTCTTCTTTTAGAGATTCAATAGATTTTCTTGCATCTCTTGAAAGTCCAATTTCAATTGCAATCTTTCTCTTTTCTGTTGATCTGTTTAATCTATGAATAGTTAGAGCTGTTTCAAGAGCAATTAAAACTTTAGCTGTAAATTGACAAGCATCAAATATAGATTCCCCATATGGATAATACTTTGTAGAGGGAACTTGAAAATGCTGCATTTTATCGGGTGGAACATATCTAATATTCATTGCTCTAGCAAAATCTGTTTCTCTAATCATAGCATTGATAATATCTTTTAGATCACTCTGATTGATCTGATCACTTGGCATTTCAGGAATTCTTTTTTTCAAACTCTTTAGTATCTGAGCACATGCATTATTAACCAACTGGTTCTGTAGCAATAGCTGTGGTTGCACAGCAGAGATGGGAAATACTAAGTAACCAAAACAAACAGGATATAAGTCACTTTGTAATTTTACAACCCTCTTAGGATCATAAAACAACAGATGAAAATCCATTTTTTCTATGCTTTGATCTTTATCATCCTTTTTCTTACTAACACTATCTTCTACAAGTGGTGAGAAATCCATTACAATTTTAAGATTCTTATGATTTTCTGGATTCTCAAATTCTAAAACGTCTAGCTTTTGATTTTTCTTGGTAGCATAATTTTCAACATACTCTGTTAAATATGCTTTACTTGTCAATGCTGTTTTAGAATCAGCTATTTCGCAGAAGAAATCACCAAATTCTAATGCTCCCTTAACTATTTGGTCAAGTTTTTCTTCTAATTTAATCTGTGTAATAATTTCTCTTATTTGTTTAACTTGTGGATTAGCTTCATTTTCATCTTCTAGAAAGTTTTTTGGTTTTATATCTAATGCAACTTTAGTAATGTCATCAGGAGATAGAACATTATCAACAATAACATTTAGTGCTCTATTACAATAGTTAATATTTGCAACTATTGCTTCATATGACTTATACCTTTGTATTCTACTTCCCTGCCCCATTGACGCAGGAGTTGTTCCTTGCTGGAACATGTTTGGACTAAGATCCCCAGTAGCTGTTTTTGCTATCAAATTTTTAACTAAATCTATATAACCATTTCTTCCTATATTGGTTCTAAAAGAAACTATATCTTTGACTGCATTATCAAGTTTCGCATCAATATCACTGGTCTTAGTTCCAACTACTGTAGTTTTAAGCTTGTCATATATATCTTTTAGAGGCAATGTTATATCCCCTTCTTTTTTTTACAAAAAAATTTCTTCTGGACCTGACATAGAAATCAGGTCCAGAAGAAAACTTAATCTCTGTTTATTACTTCAATTTCAGATCAATCTGCTCTTTAATCATCTTTTTGCAAAGATCGGGGTCACCTGTTCCTTTGCATTTTTCCATAGATGACTTAAGATACTCAAGTCTTACTTTTGCAGCTTCTGTTCTAAACTTTGCCATACACTTAGCTTTATCTTCTCCAGTCTTTCCTGCACAAGCACGAGCTGCTTTGGAGAGATAATTCTTATAAAGCTTGGCACCACCATAACCAACAACAGCAGCACCGGCAGCACCGGCAGCATACTTACCTTTACCTTTTGCAGCACCAGCTACTTTTGAACCAAGACCAGAAAGTTTCTGACCAACAGATGGACCCTTTCCTGCTGTCTTTACAGCACCAGTTTCTGCTGGAGCTTTCTTCAGTTTTGCTGAGATGTTTCCTTTAACATTAGAAAATCTTGTTCTTGCAGATGCAACAGCTCTCTTAAATGCATCATTAACTTTTTGAATCTGTTGTGTAGCCCATCCCCTAATCCTAGTAATTCTTTCTCTGGTTGAAACTTTAATCCTTTCAACTTTCGCTTTAGTTGATGGTGCACTCATATTAACACCACTATCCGATAGTTGACCAATTTTCATTTCTTGCCATTTAAGAGCTTTGGCTTCTTCCTTAGTACTAATACCATGAATTTTTGCAATCTTAGCCTCTTTTCCTTTCCTCAGCTTAGCAACAAAGTCTTCAACCTGAGTTTCAAGAAGCATAAGAACATCTACAGCTTCGGATTCTGTCAGATAATCTACTTCAATGAGATATGAATTAACAATATCAAACTCATTAAAAATAGATTTACTTTCGATTAAAGCAGATTCCATCAAATAATTCTTCATAATATAAATTCCTCCTCGTAGTTATCGTTTTCGATTTTAAGTGTTATATTTAAATTTTGTTCTATATTTTTACTAAATTGTAGCTTCTAGTTTGTTTCTTAATCTTCTACCCTTTCTTCATCTGCATTTAGCTTTCTCTGACCAGCTATATTATCAATATGCCATTGAATATCTCTTGTTACTTTTTCGAGTTCTTTATCAAGCTTTTCATTACATGCCCTTGGATCTTTCTGTTTTGAACAAGTTGCTTTCACTCGTCGTAAAACAGACATTTTCTGCTTAAGAGCATTCATTTTTATTCTTGAAATACAAATTTCTCTTTCTGGTCCCTTTTTATAAGCACCACACTTTCTTACAGCAGAACTGAACATTGCTGCTGCTGTTCTCCATGCTACAAAAATAGCTTTATCAACTATCATTCCAACTATAAATAATCTGGCAAGACCAGCTAAACCACCACCAACTTTTAAAGCACCAGAAGCTACTGTTTTCCCAACAGCTGCAGCATTTATTTCAGATAAATTTTCTTGCTCACCAACTATATCTTGTAATCTCTTTTTATACAACATTATTTTATTATTGATCTTATCAATTTCAACTTGTGTTCTTTCTCTACAGTCTGCAGGATTCTTGGACTTAAGACACCCACCTTTTGCTCTATTTAGAATCTGAAGTTTTTGTTGAAGTGCTTTAGTCTTTTCTCTTGCTACACATGCTTGTTTTCCAGGTCCACCCTTGAATCCACCGCATTTTCTATGAGCTTGACTAAATGCCATTGTAGCAGCTCTCCATGCTGCTGTAAGACCAAGGAAACCCAGAGACCATACTAAACTTACTCTGACATCGGTTTTCAACATCTTTCCAACACCAGCCGCAGTTAGTTGCTCAAGTAATTTTTCATCTTCATCTTGTATATATTCTAGATACGATTCTAGAAGGTTTTTCATGTTTTAGTTTCCTCAGTATCCTGTGTCATTAAATCTGATGTAGAAGTTTTATAAATTTCATCTTGTTCATATCTATTATTAAAATACTCTACAATTATGAAATAGAGAGTTTCTTTATTTCCATATAAAAATTCGTATTCTTCAGCAAGACTAGGACCCAAAAATTTTAATGTTAAACTTATAAAATCTCTACTTACTGCATTGAACTCTGCTTGATTTAATCTTGTAGCTTCAATTGAATATATTAGTATCTTTTCTTTGTAAATAATATCAAATGCCTTTTTCATATGATATTCAAGTGTTACTGCATATAACTCAAAATTCTTAATAAATGATTGTTTTCTAGATGATAAATGTTCTAAATATTTCAAACGAATGTATGAAAATGATAAAATTACAAAGAATAGTAAACACAAATAATAAAAAATATCCAAAATTGCCTCCTACTCATCTCTTATCACATCTTCTTCTATTTTATTTTCAATCTTCTCTTCTGATTCAGTTACTGAAATTGAAACAATTTTTGATGGTCTAACAATGACAACTTTATCTGATGTTTGAATTGTTGTTACTTTGCTTGCATTAAAGACAACAGAAAGATTATCTATATATGAAGAGATTTGTTCGTCACTATCATCATTTAATATTATTGGATCTATATTTTCTTGATATATCACAATTCTCTTCATCTATAGATCTCTCTTTCGTCAGTCTGATTCTTTCATCATTTTACTTAGTAATGTTTCATATTTAATACTAAGCTCTTCAATATCAATTTCTTTATGTTTCTCTTCTATAATTTCATCATCTTTGTTTAAATCAATTGTTTCAATTATTATATCGTTAGTTTTATCAAATATTTCTTCTATATGATATGAAACATTTGCATTTTTTAGTTGCATCTTTATTAACTTAAGTTCGCTTTCTAAAGATACAATTGTTGCTGGGGTCCTTATAGTTTTTCCTTTTATAGTCAGTAACAATCCTGAACTATCTATCTTTACATTAAATTTTCTCAATTTTAAACCCCTTTAGAAAAAAATAATGTCGGATGGGATTTCTCCCACCCGACATCTATATCTATATTTAGGCTTTTACATCTTCACTATCTACATCTTCTTCCTTTTCTTCTTTGCCCTCTTCTTTCTCTTCTGACTCATCCTCTTCTTCTAGCATAAAATCTTCACCCAAAAAATCTAGATCTTCTTCAAGATCTTCTGATTCTTTTTGAAGGCCAAGATCTTCATCATCAAGCTCACCACCAAGAGCCTTTTCTTTACCAGCAGCACCTGCCTGCTCATTTCCAGCAGGAGTTTCACCAACATCTTCTTCCATCATGAGCTCTTCTTTGAAAATCTTAAATGCTTCCTCAATCTCTTCTTTTGCGGTCCTATCTGACTTTCCGGAAGCTTTTGAAAGAGGACCAATTGGAAAAGATTCTTCAACACCTTTCTTCATTTCTTTATCGACATCTAGTGGTTCATCTTTTGCAGCTTCAACATCACCTTGGTCACCATCAGTTACACCAGGTCCGTCCTCGTGTTTGGTTTCCTCTTCCATTTCTTCAATCAGTTTTTCGAGAATGGCACTTTCCATAGCTGCCTCTTCTCCTTCATCTTCCTCTTCTTTCTTCTCTTTCTTTTCTTCTTTCTCTTCTGGTTCCTCTACCTCTTCCTGGTCACCAAGAACTTCAGCTTCTTCACCAAGAAGGTCTAGATCTTCACTGATATCAAAAGCTTCATCAATACTTGTTTCATCATTTAGAATCTCATCCTCAAAATCGTCCATTGTTTCATCAATGTCATCTGGAGTATCGCCAGTGACGATTTCGTTCTTCTCTTCTGGATCTGGCTCTTCTACTGTCTGCTCGAGAACTGGGTTCTTTTCATTGTAGTAATACCTTTCCAGAATAGAAGCTGCATCCTTATTGGTCTCCATTTCACCATCACCTGTGTAACCAAGGATGGGTTCTGTCATGGGACCTTTATAGTCGAAAGACTTAACATCAAACTCGGAAATTGCTTCTTTCAGTAAATCAACATACGAAACTTTCTTCTTCATATAGAATTCCTCCTAGAGTAATTTTCGATAGTTTCCTTCTTTTTGTTTATTTGTTCTTAGAAATTTACTCGACACAGTCAGTTTGTTTCTTATATTTTTTAACTTTAATGACTTCAAATGGTGCTTTTACAGCTGCAGAAAACGAAGATGAACACTCCAATGCGAGTCTAACTTTATCTTCAACTGGAAAATTACTTCCAGAACAACCCCATAAATATCCAAGAGCATATCTTCCACCTGCACCAATTGACATATATGGTGTGTCATATATTGCTACTTGAAAGTCACAAAGAATATGATATATTTTTCCATTATAAGCAACTAGAAATTCCATTTCTCCAAGTTCATTTTTTTCTCCTGGATCAAATCCCTTCGATTTTAAACATTTGTATAATGAATCTATGAAAGTAGAACACATATAATCATAATCTGATTGATTCTCTTTTTTCTTTGGAACTTTAAAAATAGATCTCAGAATTTGTCCAATTCTGAATGAACCAACAAATCCAAATCCAACACCATCTTTTATAAAAACCTTCTTATCTTTTCTTATTACATAATCATTTCCATCAATTCCTATAGAATCAGATGCCAAATATATTGTTCCGTTTCCAGAATCATATGCAACAACACAAGACATATCATTCCTCCTAGATTGGACCCATTCCACCAAATCCAATTTTCTTATTACTATCATTAAATGTATCAATTCCTGAATTATCTTGTTTATCAGGATTAGTTACTTTCATTCCAGTTAAAAATTTGAAGTATTTAAATTGTGTTTTAAATTCTAGAGATTGATCTGATTTTCCACTTCTGTTCTTTCCAACTTTGACATAAACCTTATCTTCAATAGTTCCATCTTTTATAAGAAGACATATACAATCTGAATGTTCGATTTTCTTTGCTGACTCTGAAATTTGATCCAGATTCAAACTCTTTGCATCTGGTGTTCTATAAGCAGATTTATTAAGTTGTGTAGCTGAAATAATTGGGATTCTATAATGAACAGCTAAACTCTTTAGAGATAGAGTAATAAACCCCAACTCCAATCTATATAAATCATATTTCATATCCGTTTTGAGAAGATCTAAATAATCAACAAATAAACCTTTTATTGATTCCTTTCCATATTCTAAAACTGCATCATCAAGAACCATTGATAAATCTACTGTACTTATTGACATACCAGGATAATACTTAAGAATTAGAGTTGATTTACTTTCTAAAAACTTTTCTTTAATAATTTTTTCAACATATTCCTTACCTAATTTGACTATATCATTTATTGCATCCTTTATAGTCTTATTAAATAGGATTTGATATAATCTCATTAATGTTTCATCTACAGAGTTTTCAAGTGTTACATATATAAAAACATTTTCAATTTTCTTTTCTTTATCTCTTTCTGGAATCAAACGATTTTTTGCGCAGTTTGCAATAAAGTTTAACATTAGTGTTGATTTTCCAGAACCACTCCCACCACCGAAAATATAGAGTCTTGATGGTTCAAATCCACCATTAAAAATATCATTATCAAAAATTGGATATCCAGTTGGAGTTGTATTCTTTCTCTCATACTTCTCCAATGCTTTTGATAATGCATCTTCATAACTATCTTTAGTCAAATCAAGAGATTTTGATGCCTCAAGTGCTGTAGACCTGCTTGCATCCATTAATCCTAAATATGATTCCCTTACAATCTGTTCATAATCTAAAATGACATCATCTATAGAATCAAAAGACGCATCACTAACAACTTCAACGAATCCCTTAATCTTATCATAATTCTCTAACATAGTATTTAATTTCTTTCTCAATCTAATTTGATTGATATGACTCTCTAATACATCATCTTTAACTTCTTCACTCATTTTAGTTTGAATGAAATCAATAATTGGTTTGAACTTTTCGCTGAATGCTAAACTATCTAAAATGTTATCTATGTGTTTATCCTTCAGCCGCATATCGCAAACTTTAGAAAGGCAATCCACTTTATTTTTTATAGAAATTGGGATATTTATTTTTTCTGTTTTCTTATAAAAATCAATAATGGATTTAATATCTCTATACAGCGTATTATTCCTTCTAACCTTTGTGTTCTTATTAAAAATTAAAAGGAAACATGCATCTACAAAATTTTGAGTAATCAAACCTAAACCCCCAATAGTTTCTTAAATCCATTCACTATTTTGTTGCCAATTGTTTTTTTAGTTTCCAGAGGATCTATATCAATCAAATCTTCACCATCTGATACTTTAAGTTTATTATCTTTCGTATCATAAACAATAGTTCCTGTATTGTAACCAGAAGTATCAGCATAACCAGTTCCATTAATATAAAAACTGCTTCCAGTCATCCATCCAGAAGAACTAGTCCAACCACTTGCTGCTGTATATCCAGACCATCCTTGTATTTCATTTTTCTTCCCAACTATTCTTTCAATCCAATCTAGCTTTCCTTCACCATTACATTTTTTGCAAACCATTTTTCCCCAATGGTTATGAACACTATATCCATATCCGTTACATATATCACACAGCACTTCACCTTCTTTCAAGTCAGTTTCTGTTAATGGATTTAATCTGAAACCTTGGTTATCATAAAGGGTATGAGTGTGACTTGGAATTGACTTTCCCATAGGGAGAGTATGTGCATGACCAGCAAGGGAAGGAAATGACATCTACCACCTCATTATTTTATTGTGTCCATTGAGAAGTTCAATAAATTCATCCTTAGCTAAAAACTTTTCTACAATATGCTTACAATAGTCTTCGTCAAGATTACTTAACATATCCAAAGATCTCACAATACTATACGTTTTATTTTGCTGTTTTCTTGTAATCTTTTCATTATTAATATTTCTAGTAATCAGTTCTGCTTTATTATTGAATTCTTCAAGTTCTCCAGACTCATATAGAGAATATAAATCTCCAACAATACTTCTCATTTTATCCTGAACAGTTGAATACATAGATAATGAATATAACATTGTGTATATTTTTATATCTGTATGAAACGTTCCAGAATTTCCACAGTAAACATCGCTTCTGGATAATTGTGAAAACCCAAATCTATATGCAAACTCATTCAGAGTTTCCAGATATTTTTCATTTATTTTCTTTTCTTCATTTCTATATCTTAAAGATAATGACTTCGTTCTTATATCTACTTTTTTAATTGCATCACCATCCATAATATATACATATCTACCACGCATCAATCCCTTGAATAAACCAGATGAATCATATGTAATTTCTAAGTTCAAATTATGTTTTTTCATCATATGTAATTTGAACAGCTCGTAAAATAAAATTTCTCTGAAATTTGACCCACCAAGAATGTGAAAATGTAAAGTATTCCTTTTATTTTTTAATGCTTCATTTATTAATGGAATAAGAGGAATTACATAGATGATACATGGGATGTCCATATCGGATGATTGATTTGCAACTATACCACCTGTTGCATGATAGTTAAAATATTTAAACAGACCATCATCATGTAAAATTTTAGAGTAGATTTCCCAGAGCTTAGGAGTTCTAAAATGATGAACGTAAATAATTTTATCTCTTACGTTTGCTGGAAGGTTTGCTGCTTTTGTATAAGACTCATAGTTCATTCTATAAACATCGTCAAAATCAGAGAATACTTTACAATCTGGACCTGGTGGAACATCTAATATAAATGCTCTATTATAACTATCAATATACTCACCTAAAAACTCATAATACATATTAAAAAGTAAATTAGTTTTTACTTTATCTAAAATACCAACAGATATTTGAAATCCACCAGAGTCGACAAAAAATTCCGATTCGTCAAAGAATCCAAATGACCTACACTTTACAAATAGATCATTTTCTTTTTTGGAATATTTTTCATACTTTCTAGCTTCTCTGAAATATTGACCATATGAATGGAGAAACTTATTACACGTGTTACTAAAAAATCTATTTATATCCTGCCGTGTAAAGTTATTTTTATATTCT
>Ga0302249_1000978_pt1 | contig 22099 bp, 18 predicted proteins | sample AAG_UR_Val_MG_FD_193531 | JGI IMG/M metagenome (GOLD analysis project Ga0302249, IMG submission 193531) | Enriched activated sludge microbial communities from anaerobic digester in WTTP, New Holstein, Wisconsin, United States - AAG_UR_Val | ecosystem: Engineered > Bioreactor > Anaerobic >... | reverse complement strand
TTTGGAAGGACTTCGTTTCACTTTTCACTCTTTATGACACTGACCGCCTATGGGGGAATTGAACCCGGAGCCACGATGCTGGCGACTCACAGCCGGTCCTTACGGGACCCCGCACCTGGATAAGCGGTATAAAGGAGAGGGAGGGGATTACACCCTCCTGACCGGAACGTGTATGTTTCTGTCAGATACTTCTTCAACTCCTGCTTCAATTAAATCAGTAAAATTAAAAAACAAGGAGATGAGCATCTCCTCATTTTTATGAGATTTTTACTTAATGGTATTCTATATATTAATTTTTATTCCTGCCTGTTTAATAAAATTTTTTAAATTTTTTCTTTTTCAAGGATTTTTACGATTTTACCTGGAATTTATGTTCAGAACTTCAGGGAGATGATATTCATGAAAATTTTCATCAGAATAATTTTACTTTTATTCCTCATAATGATTCTCAATGTGGATTTTCTGGCTTTATCACAGGAATCTGAAACTGGGAGTATTCAGGGACTGGTTCAGGATATAAAGAAGAATCCTGCCGTAAAAGTAATAGATACCACTACAAATACTTATGTAACAACCATCCCTTTACTCCTTTAAAGAGTAATTTCATCGGTCAACCCTGGAGCCATAGCAGCATATGAGCAAAAGCTATAATAGTGTAAAATTCTTTCAAATGAGTGATCTTTTATGAAATCCACTGCAATCTGTATCTCTCTCGGAAGAGATAATATTAAAGAAACCCTTCTGGATCTGAAAGAAGCAGAGAAATCAGCAGATATAATCGAAGTAAGAATCGATTATATGAAGGATATAAACGAAAGTACCCTGGAGGAGTTATTAAAAAAGAGAACAAAACCTATCATTATAACTATCAGAAAGACAGATGAAGGAGGACGGTTCAGTGGTAGTGAGGAAGAAAGGTTAAATTTATTAAAAAAATCCATCAGATTAAAGGCGGATTATGTTGATATAGAATTATCTTCAGGAGAAGAAATTATTTCTTCCCTCATAGAGAATAAGGAAAATACAAAAATAATTTGTTCCTATCATAATTTTAAAGAAACCCCCGGGAAAATAAAAAGTATTTATGGGAGAATAAAAAAACTAAAACCTCATATAATAAAAATAGTCACTTTTGGTGAGTCCATAAATGATAATTTCAAACACTTTGAACTATTGAAAAATAATAAAAATCTTATTTCTTTCTGTATGGGTCTTAAGGGACAGATCTCAAGAATCTTAGGAGCAAAATATGGTTCTTTTCTTACTTTTGCTTCTCTTTCGAATGACTCTAAAACTGCAGAAGGCCAGATTGCCATAGAGGATTTAATAGACCTTTATAATATTAATCTCTTAAATAAAAATACAAAAATTCTGGGTGTAACAGGAAGTTATGCAGAAAATTCCCTATCCAAATACATGCACAATGTCAATTTTAGAGAACAGGGGGAAAATTACACATATATACCTTTTAAAACAGAAAAGGAAGACCTGGAAGAATTTATGAAAAATTTTAAAAAATTTAATTTTTTCGGTTCTGCCGTAACTATTCCCCACAAAATCGATATAATTAAATATCTGGATGATATAGAAGATAGAGCAAAAAAAATAGGCGCCGTAAATACTATTGTAAATAAAGATGGGAAACTCACAGGTTATAACACTGACTGTAAGGGTGCTATAGATGCTTTAAGCAAAAAAACTGAACTCAAAGATAGAAAAGTCCTGGTACTGGGAGCCGGCGGGGCAGCAAGAGCAATTTGCTATGGATTAAAAGAAAAAGAATTTTCTGTTATTATAGCCAATAGAACAGAAGAAAGAGCTATGAAACTTGCAGAAGAACTTGATATGAAAATCTGCCCTCTTGAAGACATTTATAAATACAATTATCATATTATAATAAATACTACTTCTATCGGTATGTATCCTCATATTAATGAGAGTATAGTTGAAAAAGATTTTCTTAAAGGAAAAGTAGTATTTGATATTGTCTACAGACCTATGATGACAAAAATGCTCAGAGATGCCATAGCCGTAGGTTCCACAGTAGTGGAAGGTTATGAAATGTTACTTTATCAGGGAATTGAACAGTATAAGCTCTGGACAGGTAAAGAACCGTCTGAAAATTTAATGAGAAAAATATTATTCGAACAATTAGGGAAGGAATAAATACTATGTTAGAAGAGCTGAAGATCTACAGGGAACAGATTGATATAATTGATGAAGAAATTATGAGACTATTAAAAAAACGTGAACTTATTGTTAAAGAAATTATCAGATATAAACTTAAAAATAATATACCAATTGAACAGCTGGCAAGAGAGGTTCAGATCTGCAACAGACCTGAAGATAAATATATGAGGGATATCTTTAAAATAATTATAAAAGTCTCCAAAAAATTACAGAAAAAGATACATTTTCTGGCACGCATTTCATTGTCTATTTCTCCATAAGTTTTGATGGATTCCTGGGGGTTATCCATCATCCATTTTATAAGCCTCTCATCTGCTAATTTCATAAATATCTCCTTTACAAAGTATAATATAATTTTATCACTACAGGAAAATAAAGTCGAGAAATTTTTAAAATATTTAAAGGGAAAACAGCTTCACAATGAGAATTTTATGTTTAAAGTTATCAGATCAAGGAAAAAGCTGAAAATTGAGGGTTGATTGCTGAAAGCTAATAATAATTTATATAATTCATAATACGTAATGGATGATATTCTGAGCTTTATGCATAAGATTGGTATAATATGGAAGAAATTAATCTCTTATTTCAAAAACTGAATGAAGAAAACCTGTCTCATATCATCAAAAATATAAAGGAAATTAAAGAAACAAAAAATAAGGATGATATAAGGAAACTCATAATCTTAATAGATATGGAAAAATTTCCTTCCCATATCACATCTGATATAGAAAAAAAAGTCAAAATTGCTGCTATAAAACTTCTGGGAGAAATAAAAGAAAGAGTAGCAGTAGAGTCTCTTATAAAAACATTAGCTACCAGTAATATTATGATAAAAAATGCTGCTTTAGAAGCCCTTGGTACAATAGGGGACGAAAGATCTATAGATCCTATTATAGAGTCTCTAAAAGATGAAACAGCAAAAGTTTCTGCAGCAAAAGCTCTAGGGGAAATAGGGAACTCAAAACCGGTTCAAGATCTGATTAATCTTTTAAAAGATAAAGATTCAGATGTCAGAAGTGCTGCAGCCGTATCACTGGGGCAAATTAAAGACCCTCTGGCATTGAGCGCTCTTATAATAGCTCTGGAAGAAGACAGGGATGTAAATGTAAGAAGACTCGCTTCTATAGCCATTGGAGAAATCGGTAATGAAGAAGCTGTGCCTGTATTAATTAAAAAACTTGATGACCAGTTTATGAATGTTGCAGTTTCTTCAGCAGATGCTCTCATAAAAATTGGACTGCCATCAATTAAACCCCTTATAGAGGTTATAGAAAACAAACTGGCAGCAGATGCTCTTATAAAAATTGGAGAACCTGCAGAAGATGAACTCATTAAAATTTTAACTCATGAAAATGAAAACATAAGGGGTATTGCTGCAAAATGTCTTGGAAAAATGAAGATTCCCGGATCAGTAAAATACCTTGTAAGAGAATTAAAAAATAATAGCGAAAAAACACTAAAAATAATGCGTGACTCTATCTTTTTTATATGTTCCTCATCTCTTCTTCCCCTTTCAGAAGAATTAAATAAAGCAGATGAAATCACACAGGATCTGGTGGTGGAAATATTCTTTGATATAGGTAATTTAACTGATAATGGTGTGGAACGTCTAAAAAATGAGCTTAATGTCAAAAATCCGGTATTCCAGAAATTAATTATAAGAGCTCTCGGGAGATTGCATGATGAAGATATGGATCTTTTTAAAGATTTATTTCTTTCTACTGAATGTATAGAAGTAAAAAAAGAGATACTCAAAACTATAAATCAAATTAACCCCAGAGAAGACATGTTAGAATTTCTTCAAAGGGCCATGGGAGAAAAAAATCCAGAAATCAGGGAATTAGCCCTTCAGGCAATTATAAATATAGGTTCTCCATCTACCTGCAGCATATTAATAGATTCTCTATCAGGGGGAGAAGAAAATCTAAAACATATAAGTGCAAAGGGCCTTGGTATGATAAATCATTCTGAAGCTATCACTGCCTTATTAAAAACCCTTCAAACAGGAGAAGAATCGCTGAAATTAACAATTATCGAGGCTTTGAGCAATAAAATAGATGAAGAAGTAATTTCAGCACTGACGAATCTTTTGAATAATAGCTCATCCACTATTCAAATTGCAGTTATTAAAGCTTTAACCAGAATAGGAGATAAAAAGGCTATACCACATATTAAGCTTTTAAAGAAAAATTCTTCTGAGGAAGTAAAAAAAGAAACTGAAATAGCTCTACAAGCAATGGAAGGACCTAAAAGTTTCTGGGCTAAATTATTTGGAAGCTAGATTTTAATTCACCCATAATAACCCTGTCTATTCCACTTAAATCTTTTACAACACTTATATTCTCAAATTTATGATATTTCATTAGTTCACAGACTCTTTCTGCCTGTCCAATACCTGCTTCCAGTGCCAGGAGTCCCCCTGTTTTCAAATAATCTGATGCATCTGAAATTATCCTTTTAAAGAAAAAAAATCCCTCTTCCTGACTTAAAAGAGCTTCTCTCGGTTCATAATCTTTAACAGAAAGTTCTGGGAATTCCGAAGGAGATATATAAGGTGGATTTGAAACAATTACATCAAAAAAAACTTTTTTATTATTTTTTACTGGTTCAAATAGATTTCCACAGTAAAAAAATACCTTATGGCTTAATCCAAGATTTAATGCATTTTTTCTGGCAATATAAAGTGCTTTTTCGGAGATATCAGAGGCATATATAAAACTCTCTTCCAGATATTTAGAAAGACTCAGAGCAATACAGCCGGAACCTGTACCAATATCAAGTACAAGAGGATTTTTTATATTTTTTGCCCATTTTATTACTTCTTCTACAAGGATTTCAGTCTCAGGCCTGGGGATTAAAACAGAAGATGTAACAAAAAACTCTAGAGACATAAATTCTTTTTTCTTTATTATATATGCAAGAGGTTTTCCCAGGGTTCTTTCTATTACCAGGGATTTATATTCTTCAAGGGACTCAGCAGGAAATATATCCTGTAATTTCACATAAAGCTTTTCACGGCTTATGTTTAAAACGTATTCTAACAGTATCTCAGCTTCTCTGGAAGGGATAGCAGAATCTGTAGATTTCTTTATTTCTTCTTCAGCCCATTTTAAAGTATCTCTTATAAGTAGTTTCATAATTATAGGTGAGAGGAGACGTGAGACATGAAAGGATAGTGTAATAGTAACTGATTATTAGTACCCATCTCACAAGCCTGTCCCTGTCCGGGCTCTTACGCAAAATCTATGTTCCTGTTACAATGAAATCTGTTATTACAGTAATCTACAGTTTTGTATTTATTCAAGTTATAACTTTCTCCTTTGACGGCATATCTTTTGCTCCAGAGCCCGGACAGGGACAGGTGTATATGTTTTGGGGATACTCTTTTACCTGAAGCGGTACCAAGTATATGTCCCTTCTTTTCACTTTGTCTGCTTCTCAGAGACTTCATTTCACTTTTCATTTCTGCTCACTCCTCACTTTTCACGTTTCACCTTTCACCATTTAAGCAATTGCCTTAAGTCTCTGTTCCTTATCATATTTATTAAAGGCTTCTACAAAATCCTCTAAATCTCCATCCAGTATTGCTTCTAAATTATGTAATGTAAGGTTTATTCTGTGATCAGTTATACGTCCCTGGGGAAAATTATAGGTTCTTATCTTTTCACATCGTTCACCGCTTCCTACCTGGCCTCTTCTCTTTTCGTCTATATCACTTTGCTGTTCTTTTATCATTATATCCAGAAGATGAGCCTTAAGAACTCTCATAGCTTTATCCCTGTTCTGATGTTGTGAACGTTGATCCTGACATGCTACTACGAGACCAGTAGGAAGATGGGTTATTCTTACAGCAGAATCCGTTTTATTTACATGTTGCCCTCCTGCTCCACTGGAACGATATGTATCTATCTTAAGATCTACCGGGTTAATTTTAACATCATCCACATCTTCAGCTTCCGGTAGAACTGCCACTGTAGCAGTAGAGGTATGTATTCTTCCACTGGCTTCGGTAGATGGCACTCTCTGAACCCTGTGAACACCGCTCTCATATTTCAAAATACTGTAAACTTTTTTGCCTTTTATCTCGAATACAATTTCCTTTAAACCTCCAAGTCCTGTCCTGTTAGTATTAATAATCTCCACTTTCCATTTCCTGTTTTCAGCAAATCGCGAATACATTCTGAATAAATCTGCAGCAAAGAGGCAGGCTTCTTCTCCTCCTGTTCCTGCCCGTATTTCCATAATTATATTCTTATCATCATTGGGATCTTTATAAGAAAGGAGATCATTTAACTGCTCCTCTAATTCATTTTCTTTCATTTTCAGTTCTTCAAGTTCTTCCTGTGCAAGATTTACAGCTTCTTCATCCTCTTCCATTTCTATTAATTCCAGGGTTTCTTCCTGTTCTCTTTTTACTTTTAGATATTCTCTGTAAATACTTACTATTTCTTCCAGTTCTGACATACTTCTAAGCAGTTCTCTATACTTTTCTTTATTGGCAATTACACCGGGTATACACAACTCTTTTTCTAATTCTGTATATTTATCATTTAGTTCTTTTACTGTGTCAAACATACTCAAACTCTCCTATCTAAAAGAATTAAAATTCTTTCATTTTATAGAATATATAATAGCGTCTTTTTTGTCAAGTAATAAATATATACATAATAACAGGTTTTTGTTATAATAATGTAAGCAGGAAAACAGATAGATATGTGAAAGGACAAGGAATATGACAGAACAAATCTATGATCTTATAACAATAGGAGGAGGCCCCGCAGGCCTTATATGTGCCATAACAGGAGCAACCGGTATACCAATAAATTCTTCAGGACTATTTTCAAGCCTTATAATAGAAGAAGGAGAAATAGGAAACTTTGCAAAATATGGAAAACTCAGGGTAACTCATAAATGGTTCTTTATGGGACATAAAGTGATGAATTTTCTCGCTATAGATGCTAAAGAAGCAGGTGTACAAATAATTGAACATGAAAAAGTAATAGAAGTAAATTTAAAGAGTGACATAAAGACAATAAAAACAAATAAAGATATATATAAAGGAAAAAAAATTGCCATATGTACAGGATTTTTCCCCCATGGAAATCTTGTAAAATTTACAAAAAATATCAGGGTTATGTTCAGTCCTATAGAACTGGAAGCAACTTTTCTACCGGAAGAAAAAGATATTAAAATACTTATTCTTGGTGGAGGACATGGAACAGCAGAACTTGCATTAAAATTAAAAAGCCTGAGACCTGACATAAAAATCTCTGTCATAATGGAAGAAAAGTTAAATCCTGAGGTAGAAAACAAATATGAAGGCCTTAAGATTCATTATGGAAGTGTAAGAGTTAAAAAAGAATCATCTAATAATGTGGAATGTATCTTACTGGATGAAGCCGGTAATGAAGTTAACACAGGGGAATACAGGAAAATGCTGGTGGATTATAATTCTTATACGATGAAAACAAAAGTAACTGATTTCCTTAAAGATAGTGGTATAACCCTAAAAGAAGGTTATATAAAAGCAGATAATAATGGTAACACAGGAATTTGTGGGGTAGTAGCAGCAGGTAATATTGTAACACCTGTTTCAGGAGTCATTACTGCTCTTTCCACAGGTTTTACTGCAGGACTGAATCTTTACACTCAGTTATATCAGGAAAAGTATAATAAAACACCTCTTTTGTTTCCCTGGTTACCTATAGGGGACCCTCTGAAGCATCCTCTTGGTATGGAAGAAAAAGTTGACTGGGCTTAAAGAATTAACAGATAGATTTTATAACAACATAGTAGCCTATAAATCAGGCCAGTATAATGAAACTCAGGTACGCCGGGAGTTCATAGATCCCTTCTTTAAATAAGAAACCTTACTTTAGATTTATTAAAAAAGGTCATAGAACTAACGAAAGTGTCTATGTTGCATTTGGACAGTCTGAGGGAGGAAGATATTTAATTATTTTCTTTGTATATAAGAAAAATAAAAGGGCATTAATACTCTCTACCAGAGATATAATTTCTGAAGAAAGGAGGCATTATGAAAAAGTTAACTAATTTACGACGTAATCAAAGATGAAATTTGCATCTATCTTCCATGACATTGCTGTTCTTCCATTGCTTTTAACTTCTCCCTCATACTATGAGCAGGATGGTCCTTTAAATAAGCTGGATGGAGATGAAGATTTTTCTTTAAAAAAGGATCTAAATCTCCGGGAGAACCGGAACAAACCTCGGCAGCGGCTTTACAGCCGCCCTGACAGATTACTGAAAGAGAACAGACTTTACATATCTCAGGAACAGCTACTCTAAACTTTTCAACTAAAGGCTTCTTTATAATTTCTTCAAAGGTCTCTTTAAAAAAATCCCCCAGGATAGACACACTGTGATTACAGGGTCTTATTTTTCCATCAGGGCCTATAGTAAAATAACCATTTTCTGTTCCTGCCACACAGAATCCAACTCTCACATAGGGATAGAGAGTCAGATTTATAAGACAGGGTTGGACAGGTATAGAACTCGCTATTGCATATCTGTATTCCCGGGCATATCTATTGGCAATTTCCATAGCCTTCTCAAAAGATGGAACATCAGGTAAAAGCTCTTCTATATGGCGGAGACCTTCTCCGCCGGGATTAAATCTGTTAAGCATCATACAATCAGTTTCCAGTGCTATGGCAAGTTTTAAGGTTTCTTCAAAATATGGAAGATTTTTATTTGTCGCTACAAAAACTACTACAGGTCTGCCTCCACTGGATCTTATGTCTACAATACCTTCTATAATCTTATCCCAGCAATCATTTCCCGCAATCTCATTATGTAGCTCTCTTGTAGGTCCCAGAAGGGGTAATTCAAAAGTTCTTACTCCTCTTTCCATACATTTTATTATAAATTCTCTGGAAAGATTACTTCCATTGGTAATCAAAATAGACTCTATCTGAAAACTGTGAATATGGGAAAGAATTTCCATAAAATCTTCCCTTATGGTGGGTTCTCCTCCTGAAATACTTATGTGGGTACAACCTGTTTCCCTGTGCAGTTTATCTATAAGAAATTTCCACTGTTCTGTTGTAAGGTCCCCTGAAGATTTTTCTGTTCTATCAAGTTTCCATACATTATAACAGTAATGGCATCTGTTATTACATTTTTCCGTAAGTTCTATTACATAATGGAGTTTAGAATAGGGATTCTGTGTTTCCTTCATTACTTATATCTCTCCTGAATAATCACCACTGTAAGCAGGATGGCGGTGAAGATTCTTTTTAAGAAATGGATCCATTTCCCTGGGAGATCCGTAGCATACCTCTGCAGTAGCCTTACATCCTCCCTGGCACTCTCTGGCCATAGGACAGGGTTCACAAATGGGTGGTATAGCCTTTACAAATTCCTTCATAACAGGTTTATTTATCATATCTTCAAATTTTTCAGTAAGAAAATTTCCAAGAACTGTAGTCGTATGATTACATGGTCTCATTCGTCCATCTGCACCTATAGTGTAATATGCTCTATCTGTTCCTGCAGCACAGAAACCTGTTGAAAGATAAGGATAATTTGCCATATTTATAATACATGGAAGAACAGGGATGGAGCAACTTATGGGATATCTATATTCATAGGCAAGACGATTGGCAATTTCAAGTACCTTTTCAAAATCTTCTGCAGAAGGTAAAAGTTCATCCAGATATTTTATACCCTCCCCACCGGGATTAAAACGATTTAACATCATACCACCTGTATCAAGTGCTATGGCAAGTTTCAGAGTTTCTTCGAAATAAGGTATATTCTTATTGGTAGCAACAAATACCACTATTGGACGTCCATACATTGTCCTTATATCCACCAGTGCCTCAATAACACTATCCCAACATTCATTTCTGGAGATTGCATTATGGATTTCCCTGTTCGGGCCGAGGAGAGGCAACTCAAAAAGTCTTACTCCTCTTTCCATACAATCTCTTATAAATTCTTTTGTTAATCTACTTCCATTTGTAATTAAAACCGGACTTATACCCATATTATCTATAAAACCAAGTATTTCTAAAAAATCAGGTCTGAGAGTAGGTTCTCCTCCGGTTATGGCCAGGTGGGTACAGCCTGTTTCTTGTCGAAGCTTTTTTATGACAAACTTCCATTCTTTAGTGGTAAGTTCTTTTTTTGAACCTCCACGACCTTCCATTTTCCAGATATTATAACAGTAATAGCATCTGTTATTACATTTTTCCGTCAACTCTAAAATATAGTTCAGTTTAGAATAGGGATTCTCCTTTTCTTTCATTAATAAAATAATCTCCTTATAAAATATTACTCCCACAAAAAAAGATTCTCTTTTTTTTTCTTTATTCTAAAGATAAACCCTTTTTATAAAAATTAAAAAGAATAGGATATCCTATTCTTTTTCTCTGTCTCAGAACAAGCTATATTATCCTGCAAGGTAGCATAAAGGTTTGGGCCACATTTTTTCTTCTGCTTTCATTGGTGCATAACAGAGTATGGGTGGATCAATTATTGCTTTATCTTTCATTGGTGCATAACAGAGTATGGGTGGATCAACTGTTATTCCCTCTTTCATCGGAAGATAGCACAGAGGAGGTTTCGGGAATAATATTTTCTCATCTTTACCTTTAAACCAGGGGCCATAGTCATCGCCATACACAGGTAAATAACATTTTGTCACTCCTGTATCCGGTTGATTATCCTGAATATTCTGCTTTTTAAGTTCTTTTAATCTGGCAGCTATATCCTTTGATAATGTTCCTTTATCAACCTGTTCATTTAAAAGGTCTACTCTGTCTTTAGGTTCCGACTTTTCAGGTTGTTTACTTGTTATGAACCTGGTCGATCCCTTCTGAACATTTACATTTAAACTATCCATTTAAATCTCTCCTTCTAAGATTAATGAAATCTCTCTAATTCCCTCATATACTTATTGTATACTATAAAACATATATAGTAAATAGCAAAATGTTAATATTTTGTTAACAATAAAAAATATAGATAATTATTCAGTTCTTTCTATAATATGCCATCCAAATTGTGTTTTTACTGGTTTACTGATTTCACCAACTTTAAGCGAAAAAGCGGCATCTTCAAATTCTCTTACCATATCACCCTGTGTAAATTCACCGAGATCACCACCCTGATTCTTTGAAGGACACTTTGAATTTTCCTTTGCGAGTTTAGCAAAGTCAGATTTCTTTTCTTTTACTAACTTGTAGAGTTCATCTGCTTCTTCTTTTGTATCTACCAGTATATGACTGGCTTTAATCTTTTTTAATTCTGGCATGATAATCTTCATCTCCATATCTATTCTTTTTATAATATGCCACCCGAACCTTGTTTTTACTGGTTTACTGATTTCACCAACCTTAAGGGCAAAAGCAGCATCTTCAAATTCTTTTAATTGTAATCCCATAATCCCCCTGGAAAATGGCTTTATAACTCCACCTTCTTTCCTGGAATTACAATAAGATTTTTCAAGAGCCAATTTAATAAAATCTTCCCCTTTTTTCAATCTCCCCAGTATTTCTTCTGCCTCTTTTTCAGTAGGAACCTGTATATGACAAACCCTTACAGTTTCTCTCTCAATTTTCATATCTGGTTCTATCCTCTGTATAATATGCCAGCCGAACTTTGTTTGAACAGGCTTACTTATTTCACCAACTTCAAGTAAAAAAGAAGCATCTTCAAACTCTTTTACCAGATTACTACCTCTGGAGAAAAGCCCCAGATCACCGCCCTGTGCTTTAGAAGGACAGAGAGATTTTTCAAGAGCCACTTTAGTAAAATCCTCACCTTTTTTTAATCTTGCCAGTATTTCCTCTGCCTCTTCTTTCGTTTTTACTACTATGTGGCGGACTCTTATTTCTGCAGTTACAGTCGGTTTCGAATTTTCTGAAGAAACCGGTGTTCCCCCGGAAGGTTTATCTGTAGCATAAGGAGTGACAAGAGCACCAGGCGAAACTGTCACAGAAACTGTAGCTTCAGGAGTTATTTCCGATAGAGTAGGTACAGGAGTATTTTCCAGAGAGGTTTTCTCTTTATTACATCCAGGTAATAAAGAGAAGAGAAAAAAACCAAGGAAGACAGAAAGAATTATTTTTTTCAGTATATTCTCCTCCTTAAATATAATTTGATCTTTTATTATAGTTTAAATATATAGAAAAAACAAGAAAATCTTTCTATTGAAAAATTGTCACCAGTCTGAAACCAATTAAAGGATGTGTTTCAGTGGGATTAATCCCTCTGCGATAGGTTGTTCGAAAATAAAATATCTTGTCACTTTTATAATTGCCGCCACGGACTGATTTCAGAGAACCACTATCAGGGCCGAAAGGATTATTATTGGGACTTACTGTATAATAATCTTCACTGTAATAATCAGAACACCATTCCGAAATATTACTGGCCATATTCATAATTTTATAATCTGGTGTAGGGCTTTCAATAGACTTACCTATTTCCATAAGTATTCCTTTTTCTCCACCAATACTGTTAACACATTTCAGAGGATCCCATACATTACCCCAGGGGTATATTCTTCCAGATGTTCCTCTTGATGCTTTTTCCCACTCTGCCTCAGTAGGTAAACTTTTTCCGGTCCAGGTGCCAAATTCATTGGCGCCATACCAGGAAACACATACAACAGGATAATTTTCATATCCGTCTTCAACAATATAACTACCATTGTGTCTCGCAATTCTACATTCTTTGTTATCTATATCAATCCACTTATATCTTCCATCTCCTTCAGCTTTTTTTGCCTTCAGAAATTCACAGTATTGAGCATTTGACACTTCATATCTGTCTATTTTATAATCTCTCAGATATACTTTATGTTTGGGTTTTTCCTGTGGTAATGCATCCTTATCCGTTTTATCAGATCCCATCCAGAAATGACCGGCAGGTATTAAAATCATCTCATTACTTATAATAGTAACAGGTGTTGTCATAACAGGAATTACAGGTGTAGAAGTAGGTTCTGGCAGAGGAACAACAGTATCAGCAGGAAGAGGTACAGACGTATTGGTAGGTTGCGGTAAAGGAACAGGTGTATCGGTAGGTTGTGGTAAAGGAACAGGTGTATCGGTAGGTTGTGATAAAGGAACAGGTGTATTAGTCGGTAGAGGAGGAATTGTAATTTCAGAAACAGGTGTATCTGTTGGTTTTGGGGTAGGCGTAGTTTTAAGGATAACCGATACTTTAGGTGTAACAGTAGGACGGGGGTTATCTCTTTCTTTCACATAGGCCTGGCGTTTCGCTCCAGAAGTTATATCTATCAGTTTATTCAAAGCCATTTTATAATACTTTGCATCGTTATTATTATAAAATTCTTCCTTTGCTTTATTCAGCCACTTAATAGCATCCTCTTTAAGATCCAGACATAGATAACAATCACCTATATTATATTTAGCAACATTTACATATTCATCCTCAGGAGATAGATTAATATATCTTTTATAATGAACTATTGCTTTATTAAAATCTCTGGCATCTAAATGATAAGCCAGACCAAGGTAAAAATATATAGGCCCGTAATTCGCATCAAACTTTCTGGCCTTTTCCAGTTTTTCTATAGCTTTTAAGTACTTGCCTTCCTTTATAAGAGTCTTGGCTTGATTTGCAATATTTTTAACTTCTTTTGATGTCTCACCAAAAGTGACAAAACATTTAAAAGTAAATAAAAGAATAACAATGATAAATACTGAAAGTTTAAAATACTTTTTTTTCAAAGTCAGAGGTTCCCTTTCAAAATAAATTTATATAAAAAAATTCAATAAAATTTATTCTTTTCCTTCTATAAATAAATCTGTATGAATAAAAAAATATAATTCTAAAAAGTTATTTCATCACTGTATATACATAATTAAAGCTTTCTGGTATAATAAAAAAAAGTATTTATTATAAGAATTATAATCCTTGAGGTTTAATCAGATGATATTCTGTGACAAATGTGGTTATCAGAACAAGGAAGATGCCAAATTTTGTAAAGGTTGCGGGGATAAAGTGGTAAACCTCACAGAAAGCGGCGCTCTAAAAGGTGGAGTAGTACTTGACAAAAGATATGCCATAAAACGTAAAATAAAAGCCGGAGGTATGGGTGCCATTTATCTGGCAGTAGACATGAGATTTACTGACAGACATTGTGCAGTAAAGGAAATGCGTTCTCAAACAAGTAATACAGCTGAACAGCAATATATGATACAGGCTTTTCAAAAAGAAGCAGAAATTCTTCATGTTCTAAGACATCCTAATCTTCCTGTTGTACTGGATTATTTTATAGAACACGGACGATATTACCTGGTAATGGATTTTGTAGAAGGCCATGATTTATCCTCCATTATGGAAGCTTCTTTTCCTGTAGGACTCCCGGAAGAACAGGTTATTCCATGGGCTATAGATATTCTGGATGCTTTAGATTATCTTCATAATCAAAACCCGCCAATAGTATATAGAGATTTAAAACCTGGAAATATAATGATTCGGAATTCCGATAATAGAGCTATACTGGTAGACTTCGGCATAGCAAGAAAGGTTTTCCCTGACAAACAGACTACTATGACAGCAATTGGTACACCTGTATTTGCTTCGGAGGAAATGTTTTATGGTAAAGCAGAACCACGTTCTGACATATATTCAATGGGTGCTACAATGCATTGTTTATTAGCCGGCGAAGTGCCTCTTGTTCCATTTTCTTTTAAACCTCTCCGCAAGGTTAATCCAGTGGTATCGGAAGAACTTGAAGAAATAGTTATGCAGGCACTTTCTCAGGATATAGATGACAGATTTCAAACAGCAGAAGAAATGGAAAATGCCCTTGAAAATTTATTGTCAGATAAAAATGTCAGGAAAAAGAAAAAACAGAATAGTGGATTCTTAAAAGAAAATCAGACTCTTAAATCCAGTCAATTACCGGATCAACAAGTAAAAGATAAAACCTCAGTCAATCTGAAAAATCTTCATTCTACTAAATCTATGGCATACCCATCACAGGCTTTAATTGCTGACGTTAAAGAACTCACAACTGATTCGGGAAGAAATATTAATAAAATAGCTTTTATTATCGCCGGAATAGTCCTTATTTTTATACTCCTGATTACAGGCAGTATATGGTATATTACATCAATTAATCCAATCTACTATATATATATGGCAAAAAAAGAAAAAGGGAAAAATAATCCCTCAGCTATAAAGTACTGTAAAAAAGCTTTGAATATTAATAATAATCCAGAATTTCATAAAGTACTTCTGGATATATATATGACAGATGAACAATATTATGAAGCAGCTAAAAAAGAGCTTGATATTATGAAAGACGTAGAAAATAACGATGAAAATATAGAGACATACCTTAATGGGAAATATTTTGCTCTGGGGAATAAATTTTATACTTTAAAGAAGTACCATTTAGCAGTTGAATGTTTTGAAAAACTTAAGTTAGATTCTATAAATATAAATACAGATATTATTAAAATAATAGCTCAGTCCTATATAAATACGAATAACAAAAAAGAAGCAATTAATTTCTATATTAAAAGAATTAATAAACTAACTGAGACAGAGAAAGATGATAAAAGCATAGAATCTATATATTACTTAGATGAAATTATTAAACTCGAGATAGATGATTCTCATATTGAAGATCTATTTAAGATAGCTCAAAAGTATAAAAATTATAAAAAAACCGAAGAAGCAATAAAAATTTACACAGTACTTAAAGAGAAGGAGATTGCTAAAGCAGAAGCATCCCTGGAACTTGGAGATATATATTATTATCAAAAAGAGTACGATAAAGCTATAAGTAACTATACGACGGCAAAAGCTTCACTGTCTCCAAAAAATTCTACTAAGCTTTCTCACGTAAAAAGTCAACTTGTCGAGTGCTATATAGCCATAGAAGATTATAGCAAAGCTTTGAATTTGCTGAAAAGTATTATTAAAAATGGTGATACCAGTAAAAAAAGTAGATTTTACAAACTATGCATAACCTTAGGAGATAAGTATTATACAAATGGAAATATTAAAAAGGCTGTAGAATATTACACAGAGGTTGATAAAAATAGTTCGGAATTTAAATTGTTACAAGAAAAACTTAATAAATATGCTGAAAATTATCTTAAGAAAGCATACGATTATAAAGAAAAAAAAAGCTATGAAGAAGGGAAAAAATATTGTAATAAAATTTTATCCTTACAAAACTTTATTAAACCTGAACATAAAGATAAAGCAGAGAATTATCTTGAAGAGATAGAAGAAGCCACCAGACCTGTTCAACCAGCATACACTTATCCTTATAATGGTTCTACTCCGAATAAACCATATGAACCTAACCCTCCGCCTGATAATCATCCAAATCCAATAAATCCTTTGAATTAAAGAATTAAAATCAGGAAGATATTAAAAATAAAATGATAGATCACCATAAAATTTTATTAATAGAAGATAAGGAGATAGATGAGATAGTTTTTAAAGGTCTGGTTAAAAGAAAAAATCTTTTATATGATTATAATATAGTATCCAGTGTATCTGAAACCAGACAAATTGCGGGTTTTGAAAGTTATGATATTGTTATTAGTGATTATCTTCTCCCTGATGGTACAGTATTTGATATTATTGATCTTCTGCAAAACACACCCTTTATTCTAACCACAGGTGCCGGTGATGAGGAAATTGCAGTAAACATTATGAAAAAAGGTGCCTATGATTATCTAATAAATAAATGAGCATACCAAGGTACTATGTTAAAGAAGAAAACATAAAAGCAAATTATGTTAACATTACAGATGGGGATGCAAAACATCTAATACGGGTAATAAGATGCAGGAAGGGAGACATATTTAAAATATTTAATGATTCCGGTAAAGAATATTCTGTCAGAGCAACAGATATAAATCAAAATAGAGTTACCGGGGAAATATTAAGTATAACTTATCCGGATGTTGAAACATTTCTACCTGTATGTCTCTGCCAGGCTTTAACAAAAGGTCAGAAGATGGACATTATAGTTCAAAAAGGGACAGAGCTGGGAGTAAAGGAAATTCAACCTCTTATAACCTCCAGAAGTATTAAGACAGTGCATAAACAAAAACTCGAAAGATGGCGTAAAATATCTATAGCGGCACTTCAACAATCTGGCAGGCTAAAGCCTGTAGATATAAGAGAACCTGTTACCTTTGAACAATCTCTTGGTAATATAAAAAAGGAAGATTTAGGGCTTATATTCTATCCAGGTCAAAATTCTCTAAAAAAAATTCTTCAAAATACAACTAAAAACAGGAAAATCTTTATTTTCATAGGGCCCGAAGGCGATTTTTCAGAAAAAGAAATTGAAATAGCAAAATCTTCCGGTCTTTATCCTGTATCTCTGGGGCCAAGAATATTAAGAACTGAAACAGCAGGTATTGTGGCTTTAAGTATTATTTTATATGAATTAGAAAATCAGGAGGCAGGCAAAATAGATTAGTTAAGTAAACTTGATAGAAATTTGGCATAAATCGTAAAAAGCGAAACGATTATTATTTCTTCTTTTCACTTTTCATTCATCTATGGTTCGTTATGAATTGTATTATAGAGAGTAAGTATTTGTAATCTTCAGCTGATAGCTTATAATATTTCTCCACTATGAAGGATTTAACGTTATTAATGGAGAAATGGAGAATAGAAAATTTCTATATTTATTTGCTAATGAAAGCAAACTTTGAAGGTGGTTTGAGAATGAGAATAGCCATTGATGCAATGGGAGGAGATTTTGCTCCAAAGGAAATTGTTCTGGGTGCCGTAGAGGGAGCTATGGAATATGGAGTAGAAGCAATTTTAGTAGGTGATGAAAAACAGATATATACATATCTTAAAGATTGTCCCAAAACAGAACTTATTAAGGTACGTCATGCTTCTGAGGTTATAGAAATGGGGGAATCGCCATCTAAAGGAGTCAGAAAGAAAAAAGATGCATCTATAGTAGTTTCTGCACAGTTAGTTGGAGAAGGAGAAGCAGATGCCATGGTTTCAGCAGGCAATACCGGAGCTGCTGTAGCAGCATGCCTTTTTAAGATAGGCCGTATACCCGGTGTAGAGAGACCGGCTGTTGCAACACTCTGGCCCGGAATATATGGGACAGTTATTATGTTAGATGCAGGAGCTAATAAAGATTGCAAACCTGAATTTCTGCTTCAATTTGCACTTATGGGAGATTTACTCGCAAAGACTGCTTATAATATAGAAAAACCCAAAATAGGATTATTGAATATAGGAGAAGAATCTACCAAAGGAAATGATCTTACCCTTAAAGCATATAAATTATTATCAAAAGCAGATATAAATTTTATAGGGAATGTTGAAGGTACAGAACTTCTATTTAATAAGGCCAATGTAGTTGTCTGTGATGGATTTACAGGCAATATGGTTCTTAAAACCGGTGAAGGTGTAGCTAATTTCATAGTAACTCTTCTAAAACAGGAAGCAGTGAAAATATGGTCTGATAAAAACTTTTCAGAAGAATTTAAAACAATTATGAGTAAAGCTCAGAAAAGACTTGATTATACAGAACACGGTGGTGCCCCTCTTGTAGGTATAAATGGTATATGTATAATTACCCATGGAAGGGCTATAGCAAAAACTATTAAAAATGCCATAAAAATGGCTATGGAATTTGTCAAAAGTGGAGTTGTCAAAGAAATCTCATGTAAATTTCATGTAGAATAAGATAAAGTCGAATTTCGGGTTTCAGGTTTGCTGAAACCCGAAATTTATTCATGCAATGGTAAAACTACTGAGGTGAGCATAAAAAATGATTACTTATCCCAGAAAATACGACGTAATCGTTGTAGGTGCAGGTCATGCTGGATGTGAAGCCGCTCTATCTGCAGCCAGAATGGGTTGTATCACTCTTATCCTTACAATTAATATAGATACTGTAGCTCTTATGCCATGTAATCCCAGTATTGGTGGGCCTGCAAAGGCAAATCTTGCAAGAGAAGTAGATGCTCTTGGAGGAGAAATAGGAAAAAATACAGATGAAACTCATATACACATAAGGATGCTCAATACGAGTAAAGGCCCTGCTGTTCAGGCTCTCCGTGCCCAGGCCGATAAGTTCAAATATAAAGAGCGTATGAAGAGAGTACTCGAAAACCAGGAGAGACTTTATCTAAAACAGGCTATGGTACAAGAAATTATTGTAGAAAATGCTAAAGTTCTTGGAGTAGTGACAGAGACAGGCAATTTCTATGAAGGTAATAGTGTAATAGTTACTACAGGTACCTTCTTAAGGGGGATAATTCATATAGGCCTTACCAGCTTTCCTGCAGGCAGAGCAGGAGAATTCCCTTCGAATAAACTCTCCCTGTCTCTTAAAGAACTTGGTTTAGAATTAGGAAGACTTAAGACAGGAACAACAGCAAGAGTAAATAAAAATACTGTTGATTTTTCCAGAACTATTCCCCAGGAACCATCTTCAGAACCTATGGTTTTTTCTTTTGATTCTCCTGAAGTGCTCCCAGAAAAACAGATATCCTGCTATCTCACCTATACTAATGAACAAACAAGAAGCATCATTCTTAATAATCTTAACCGTTCTCCACTTTACAGTGGAAGGATTACAGGTATAGGTCCCAGATACTGTCCTTCTATAGAAGACAAAGTATTTAAATTCCCTGATAGAATTTCCCATCAGGTATTTCTTGAACCGGAGGGACTCGATACAAATGAAATTTACGTTCAGGGTATGTCTACAAGTCTGCCTGAAGATGTACAGCTTGCGATGCTCAGAACAATTCCAGGTCTGGAAGAAGTGGAAATAATGCGGTACGGCTATGGAATCGAATATGATTTTGTCTATCCCACACAGCTTTATCCAACACTGGAAACAAAAAAGATAAAAGGTTTATTTCTGGCAGGTCAAATTAATGGAACCTCCGGTTATGAGGAAGCAGCAGCTCAGGGTATTATGGCAGGTATCAATGCAGTTCTGAGGATTAGAGGGGAGAAACCTTTCATATTAAAACGATCAGAAGCATATACAGGGGTACTTATAGATGACCTTATAACCAAAGGCACGTCTGAACCATATCGTATGTTTACCTCCAGAGCTGAATATCGACTTATGTTACGTCAGGATAATGCAGATCAAAGACTGACTCCTGCAGGTTATAAACTCGGCCTCATATCTGATAAAAGATATAAAAAATATAAAGAGAAAATGGAAAAATTTTATAATGAGTTAAAAAGACTTGAGAAAATTAAGGTTGGTCTGGGAGAAGGAGAAAAAGAAAATTTTATGAAAATTACCGGACAAAAACCAGCATTTAACGTCTCTTTAAAAGAACTGATGAGACGTCCTGATATTACTTATAAATCTCTCTCCCTACTTGACAGAGAAAGGCCGGATCTTTCCCGAAGTCTTATGAAGCAAATAGAAATAGAAATTAAATATGAGGGATATATAAAGAAGGAACTCGATTATATAGAAAAAACGAAAAAACTCGAAGAGACCCTTATACCTGATGATATAAATTATAATATTATTCCTTCATTATCCAGAGAAGGCATAGAAAAACTAAATAAAATCAGACCTCTTTCTCTGGGACAGGCAAGCAGGCTTTCGGGAATAACCCCTGCTGATATCTCTATATTATCTATATATCTGAAAACAAAAGGGGAAAAAAATAAATGTATACACTTATAATAAAAGAATCTTTTGATAGTGCACACTTTTTAAAAAATTATCCTGGTAAATGCGCTAAAATTCATGGCCATACCTGGCATATAGAACTAGAGATAGAAGGAGAAAAACTTGATGAAGCAGGAATGCTTATAGATTTTGGAGAAGTAAAAGAAATTATTAAAAAAAACCTTCCTGATCACGAATTTCTGAACAAAGTTTTACCCTTTAATCCAACAGCAGAAAACCTGTCAAAATATTTTTTTATAACCTTCCAGGAGATTTTCTCCAATAAACCATTTAAAATAAAATCTGTAACTCTATGGGAAAGTAATACCTGTGGATGTAGTTACAGTATTTCCTGATTTCTTAATATCTTTAAAATTCTTTGGATAGAACTGATTTTTCTGAGGTACCTAACTGTTCTTCAAGTGAAACTATATATTCTTTTGCAGATTTCAACTCAAGCTGAAGCTTTTCAATCTCTTTATGAATATTAGAAATTGTACCAATCTGTCGAATTCTCTCTTTTAATTCACCATGAAGTTTTTCATTTTCCCGAACAATATCTTCATACTTTTTCTTTATTTCCTCATAATCTTTTGTATCTTTCTGGAGAAGGTCATATTTTTCTTTTATATCCTTATAATCTTTCAATTCTTCCTGAAGTTCCTCATACTTTTTCTTGATTTCTTCATATAATTTCATATCTTCCAGGGTTTCTTCATATTTTTTCTTTATATTATTATAATTTTTTAACTCTTCCTGAGATTCTCGATATCTTTTTGTTATTTCTCCGTATATTTCTAAATCTTCCAGGGTCTCCTGATATTTCTTCTTCATATCCTGATATTCTTTCAAGTCTTCCACAGAAAGTCTCTCTTCAGTTTTTAATTTACTCTCCATAGAATTTATATATTCTTTCAGATCATTTATTTCTTTTTTAAGCTTAGCATTTTCCATCAGAACTATAGTATAATTCTCTTCTAACATTTTATATTGTTCCAGATTTGTTATTTCGCCACCTATTTGCCCGAATCTACTTTTATAATCTTCAATAATATGGCTTAGTTCTGTTATTTTCTTATCCCTACTATAGGTATCCTCTGCCAGTTCTTTATACTGTTCAACCATATCAAGCAAAGTCTGTTCTGCTTCGAGAATAATTTGATCCTGTTTATGCTTTTCTAATTCAATTTTTTCATAATCTCTTAGAAGAGTTTCATATTCTTTTGCCTGCTCATTAAAATCGTAATT
>Ga0302249_1000972_pt1 | contig 22215 bp, 20 predicted proteins | sample AAG_UR_Val_MG_FD_193531 | JGI IMG/M metagenome (GOLD analysis project Ga0302249, IMG submission 193531) | Enriched activated sludge microbial communities from anaerobic digester in WTTP, New Holstein, Wisconsin, United States - AAG_UR_Val | ecosystem: Engineered > Bioreactor > Anaerobic >... | reverse complement strand
AGTGGCGGAATTGGTAGACGCGCTAGGTTCAGGGTCTAGTGGGCGTACGCCTGTCCGGGTTCAAATCCCGGCTTCGGCACCAGACAACTAGGTGGGAAACCACTGAAATCAGGGAGTTAGGATCTGCGGTCCTGGCTCCCTTTCTTTTTGGGTCCCTTTTGGGTCCCCTTTCGCAGGTGCTTGAACCTTGTCAGGGGTGCTTTTCTCGGCCGCAGGGTTGTAGACCCTCTCCATGAAGGCACTCCCCTCGTCCCGCTCGTAGTTCTTGATGTAGCTGTAATACTTCTCGTAGATCATCTGCATGGTCTCATGACCCATCATCTTCTGAACCCATCCTGGATGCTCCCCGGCGTCGAGCATCAGGGTGGCGAAGGTGTGGCGAGTTTGATACAGCGACCTCGGATCCAGTCCCGCTTTCTTCAGCGCCGGCTTCCAGACATGGAAGTTAGTAGGCATGGGTTCCACTGGTTTCCCATACTGGTTCAGGAAGATGTACTCGGACTTTCCCATGGTTGCTTTCCGCTGATCCCTTATCGCTTCAACTACGGGAGGGAGCATCCTGATGTCCCTGACCGACTTCTTGGTTTTGGGGCTCCCGGTCTCCCCTTTGACTAGGGTTTCTCGGACCTTGATGACCCCAAGCTTGAAGTCCACATGCTTCCATTTCAGAGCTGCCATCTCCCCGAACCTCATACCGGTAAAGAAGGCAACGATGAAAAAGTTGCGGAACCGTGGGCTGACATGCGCCAGGACCAGTTTTACCTCTTCCATGGACAGGGGATAAATGTCGGGTTTGGTCACCTTGACATTCTTGATCCTGTCCATCGGGTTCTGGTCGATGTCGCCATTGAGAAAGGCCATCTTGAACACCGAGCGCATGGGAACCAGTACATTGTTCTTGCGCTTGTGAGAGCAGTCGAGCTTGCTGACAAACTCCCGGATCTCCATATAACCAATGTTCCCTATGGGGATATTCCCGAAGCGGGGAAGGATGTACCGGTTCATGCTGTAGCGGTAATCCTCCAAGGTCGAGAGTTTGATCTCTTTGGTGACGATGTTGACCCATTTTTGAGCAACCTCACCAAACAGCTGCCCCTCTTTCGGTCTAGGGCGCCGCCCCGGAATATCTCCATGAAGCATGAGCTCCCTGAGATAATCGTCCCGAAGACGCCGAGCTTCGGTAATGGACTGAGAAAGAGCTCGTTTGACTTTTTTCCCGTTGATCTTTGCTACGAAGTGCCAGGTCACACCTCGCAGCACCATGTTGTGATTCTTGTTTCGTTTCTTTTCTTCGACCACAATCATACCCTCCATACCTTCTGCGGTTGGGCAGGTAATCGCGGTCTATTTCCTTTGATTTCGGGTAGCCTCACCACCTCCTTTTTCTGCTTGATGGACTGCCGCTCCAGTTCCTCGACTGCGTCCATGGGATAGAGAACCCTAGAGGACCCTGGCGCTTGGAAATACTTGAGCAGCCCTCTCTCTCGCCAGTTCATGATAGTGCCAGCGGACACTCTGAACCTAGCAGCTACCTCTTTCTGCGTCAAATAAACAACCGGTCTTGATTCTACCTCCATTTTCATTACCCCACAGGATCAGGGGTAACTGTTTAGTGGGCACTACTCAGAGGGTCATCCTGGAGCGCCCCAAACGTAATTGTGTCAAAACTGCTGATCCCTCTAAATTTTTATCTGTATCCATGTCCACGAACCTCTTGACCCAGTTGCCCTCCTTTCTCCTCAATAGTTTTACAAAAACTATAATAATATAAAGGATAAAGTCAATAACATATTGTATTTTATAGTTTATTACATAATTATAAGCACGATTCATCAATGAATATTCTTTCATGGTAAATATCTTGTTGACACAGCTTACAATAATGAATACAAGGTATTGAGATTAAAAACCATGAAAACGACAATGACTGAAAATAAATATCCATCCGAAGCGAAACGGAATATCAAGGCATTGGTCGAGGACTTCCTGGAGATGGATAGGAAATTCCTGTTGGAAAAATATCACTCAGACAAGGTTGCGTCCGAAGAGCTGTTCTGGAAATTGCATGGAATCCTGATGAGGAATACCCTCGCCGTCAACGAACCTGACACCGAGGATCTCAAAGACATGGATCTCGGCATGGTGCTGATCGAATGGCACCTGATCCTGCATCCGGTTTGGAGGAAGTTCAAGAAAGCGCTCTTTGACTTTAAAGAAAATGTGCTCCCTGAGAGAGCATCCCACGAGTCGATGGTCAGGGCAGTCGAGGATCCATCATCGCCCATGCATGAATACCAAGACCTCATGACCACTTCCTATTTCTCTCCAGAGAAATTCTACGACCTCAAGGTCAGGGGAACTGCTTATACCGTCACCCTCTCCTTCGAATCGGGAAAGGTTGGATTCCCGCGAAGGGATTTGAATATCGTCAATGGGTTCCTGGACACTCTGAGAGATGCCCCCACAGACCTGTTCAGTCGATGCAGGCACTGCAAAAAAGTCATCGTGATCACCAGGGAGGGGAAATCATACTGCAGGGGTTGTGCTTCCAAGGCAAAGCAGAAGGAACTGTGGGAAAAGGACCCAGAAGGTTGCAGGGAGAGGGAGAGGATTCGTTACGAGCAGAAGCGGAAAAGAAAAAGAGGTTGATGATGGCCAGCAATAAGAAAAAGGCAATTACCAAGGACCAGGGAGCGAAGAAACCCGATGATACCAGCCTGCCGGAAAGGACCTCCTCATCCGAGGAGCAATCCAAGGTTCAGAAGGTTCTGAAGGAAAAGCGGCGCATCATTGATGAAGCTCTCGGCCACGACAGTACAGCACTGGTGGAATATCGCATCGTGGACAATGTTACCTATTCCCGAGAAATCATAGATGACGTCAGAAATACTTACGACCTGAATAAACTCGTCTCCCTCAGGAAGCAGAGAAACCAATATCTGGAAGAGGCAAAGAAACAGATTCTGAAGACGTGGCACGGAACAATATCCCTCAGCGTCCACACCGAGCTCTACACCACCTTGTTCCTGATTGCCATGGGCACCATCCTTCTGGAAATCGAAGTATCCTTCGAAAAGAAATCCCAGTTTGTCAAATGGAGGAGGGATAATTTTTCCGAAAGACAGACTCGATACTTTCAGCAGGCAGTGCAGCTGGCCAAGATGGGGCGCTTTGCTCAACGCTATGCTGCCATGGGCAAGAAGAGACTGCTTCAGATAGAGCATATCCGGAAAGTTGAAGAAGTCGATAGCTGCGAGGAGCTGCTGGTTCAGACCCCGCCCGAGAAGGACATCAAGGATGCTGTGATTCCTGCGAAGAAATTCAAAGAGAATCCCATTCCGGATATCTCAGAAGATCTGGATGGGGAACTCGTCAAGAGATGGGTCGACAGCGTGACTACATTCCACCGGTTGAGGCATGCAGGAATCGACGTTGCGGAAAAAGAGCATGCAAGACTCATCGCTGCCTACAAGAAACAGGCAATCCCGGTAAGAGAAGCAGAGGACATCAGGCGCTGGTTGGACAAGCACCCCAAGAAGCAATGGGCAGAGCTCTTCGACAACTTCATCATGGACCGCATGACCTTTGCTTCGGAGCATACGTTTCAACCAGCAGGACCCAGTTACAGCTTCAATCACCTTGTGGCAAAGCTTCTGAACTTTCTGCGCAAAGCTGAGCTGGACAACAAGGAATGGATAGAAGCTCAACGGAAAATTCTGGACAGCGATGCAACTCTTGAAGCACATGCTTTTTTTACGCTGTACATGAAGAAGATGGGACTCAAACCCGGTGAGGAAAAGAAGGAAAAGAAATCATGAAGATCTTCCATGCCATTACCGATGCCGAGATTGTTCCGGTCTTCTACGACAAGACAGGCATCAAACCGAACATCCTCATCTCCTATGCATACCAGGAGGGGAACATCTCCAAGCTGGTCAAGACCTACAGGTCCATGATTGGGTCGCTCTATCTGGACTCTGGGGCATTCAGCGTCTTCACAGGCGCCTCCAAGGTGGACGTGAGGGAGTATGCTGCCTTTCTGAACAGGTATGGCGATTACTTCGATGCTTGCTTTACGATGGATGACCGGTTTGACGATGCAGAGCACAACCTGGATAACCAATTATTTCTAGAACAGGAGCTTTACCGAAAGTCATGGAAACCCATTCCAGTCATACATGACTACCTGCAACCTGTTGCCGAGTTTCGCACCTATGTGGGACTGGGGCATAAATACATTGCCTTGGGGTCGCTGGGTGCCAGGAAGAAGATCTCCCGACAGGTGATAGAAGAAATTCAGAAGGAATATCCCACAATCAAAATTCATATGTTTGGACAGCTCAACATGAAGCTGCTCAAACAATACAGACCCTATTCGGCAGACTCCGCAGGTTGGGCACATCAAGCAGGGAGAGGTGGCACTGTCTATTATTGGCGAGCGACAGACAACAAGAGATATTCCTATTCATATGGTGGGGCAGAATCAACCCAGGCAAAGCACATCAAGAACTCCCCCTTCTGGAGGGAGATAGAGGACTTCCTTCGCAAGAACTTCAAATACACGTATAATGACCTCCACAACTATCTTCCGAGACAGATATTGAATATCTACGCGACGATTCAGTTCGAGAATTACGTGAACAGTCTGAAGTAGAAAAACGAACCGGGTTCGTTTTTTGAGGGGATTGAATCATTTCTTTAACTGATTCAATCCCTTTTTTGTTGTCCATCCCTCTTCGGAAAGTTTCTCATGCCGATTTCGGTTCTACCGAAGAATAAATTATAAAAGGGCAAAATAGTATAGGAGGAAATGTCTATGTGTAATTTAAAAATTGTACCCCTGATGATTTACATTCCCAAATCTTATCGGGACAAGCTGCGAGTGATGGCAGCGGAACACAATATGTCTCATCCAGACGAGGTATGGAGTGCAGCTCGACTGGGAAGGGACATCATTGTTCAGCACCTGGACACTACATACCGGGAGAGCTTCAGCAATGAAAGTTCAGCTCAATGATTTCTACTCCGAGCTGAAATCCCGAAACGAAATAGTTACTACTGCAAACTCTTTCAATTACTCTGGGACAAGAACTGGGAGCTGTCTGCAGGGAGACTGCCCCGCTCATGGAAGCTCTGGCCACAAGTGCCTCGTGATATGGCCCAATATTCAAGCATGGAGGTGTTATCACTGCGGCAAAGCAGGTGATGTGATTAACCTTGTGGAGCTGTATAAGCGCTGCGATCACAAGACTGCAGTCAAATATCTCGCTGACAAAGCAGGGATGCCTTACTGGGGAGGAAACACGCTGACTCCCGAAGAATTAGCCCAGAGGGAAGCTGAGCTGAAGGAAAAGGTACTGGTCGAGAACATGCTTACGGAAGCAGCCAACTGGTATCATCGTCAGTTGGTGGATTTCCCCGAGATTGCCCAATACCTCATGGATGAGCACTATGGATTCTCCGCTGACGTTATAAAGGAATTGAAAATCGGGTTTGCCCCGGTTTCCAAGAAAAAGAAAAATTTCTCAGAGCTTGCGGATCACCTCAATTCCTTCCCCGAGTTCAAGGGAAAGATTCACCTGACAGGATTATTCAACTTCAAGTCACCCGCAGGACCGTATTGGGACTACTTCAAGGGCAGAATCGTATTCCCCTACTGGAGAGGTGGGAAGGTCCTCTACATGACTGCCAGAGAGACTAAGCTGACTCCCGATGATGATCATGGCAAATACAAGAAGCTAAGAACCTACGAATCTGATGATGAAAAGAAAAAGCATATCTCCAAGCACATCCAAAATGACGTCTTCATGGGAGAGGACCATGTTAGGGGTGCCGAGGAAATCATTATTACTGAGGGAGCTCCTGATTGGGTTAGTGCCATGGATAAAGGGTATGCTGCCATCTCCCCTGTCACTACATCCTTCAGGGGTCAGGACATAGAGAAGCTCGAGCGGCTGACCAGGCATGCAAAGGCCATATACATTATCAATGACAACGAGAAGAACGAAGCAGGATTAAAGGGTGCATTGAAGACAGGGAAATATCTCACTGAAAAAGGAAGAAACGTTTTTATCGTGATGCTGCCCAGACCGGATGGGGTCGATAAAGTTGATCTGAATGATTACCTCAAGGACCACACTGCTGATGATTTAAAGAAGGTCATGAGGGAAGCAAAATCACTCCCCCAGGTTCTCATCGACCAACTGCCTGGTGATTACCTCAGAGCTCAGTCCGACATCCAGAATGAGATTGCTCCATTGCTGATGGATATGGAGAAGGGAAAGTTGCAGTATTACACCGACCTGATTGCCAAGCAGACCAAGGTGAAGAAAACCGTGATTGATGAAGAAATAGAGTCTGCTCGAGAACGGAGAAATCTGAAAGAACTAGCTGATGAGCAAATGAGGAAAGAAAAGGAAAAGGAGGAAGCGAACAAGGTAGACCCCGAGATTGAGAAGGCAGCTCTTTCCATCGCTCATGACCCTCTACTTTTTAAAAAGAGAATCGACCTGGTCAATCAAATGGGAGTGGTCGGGGAAAGAAAGAACATTGCCATGTATTTCTGCACTGTTGACAGTCGATTACTCCTGAATGATGAGGGAACAGATGCCACGAATGCTCTTGCCACAAAGAATTCTGGTCACTTCGGTTCTGGAAAGTCTCATACCCTTACGGTCTGCACAAAGCTCTGCCCAGAGAATAGTTACTGTATGATCACGAATGGTTCCCCCAAGAGTCTCTATCATCGAAAAGTAGGACTTAAGCATCAAGCATTGATTGTGACCGAGGGATTTCAATTCCAGGAAAACAATGCCGATGATTCTGAATTGGTCTATTCAGTAAGAACACTGCTTTCAGAAGGGGAGTTGAAGTACAACTACGTTGGCAAGGACGAGGATGGGAAACAGTTAACGATGGAAAAAAGAATTGAGGGACCCACTTCCTTCATTACAACGACCATCATGGAAAAGCTGGAACCCCAACTGGAAGACCGGTTATTCACAATACACCCCGACGAAGGGGTGGAGCAGACAAAGAATATCATCTCCATGACGGCAATGCAGAAGTCAGGTCAGTTCTCAGGAGTGGATGGAAAGACCATCTCTGCATGGAAAGAGTTCCATAAATCCCTGCAACCTGTTCGGTTCGTTATTCCCTTTGCAGTGAAGATAGCCGACCACATCAATAAAAACAGAATCGTTCCCATCACGACAAGGAGAGCATTCAAGCGGGTGCTGAGTGTGATTCAAGCTGTTGCATGCTCTTATCAGCATCAAAGGAAAAGAGCTGAGAATGGATACGTTATTGCCGAGGTCAGCGACTACTACATGGCGCTACAGATTGTGAGCGAAGCTTTTCGCGAGAACATGGGGCAACAGGATAGGAAGTCAGAGGATAGATTGGCCATCATCGAGCAGAGTGAAAAGATCACTCCCAGAGCGCTGGTGGAAAAGCTTGGCGTGACTGCATCCGGACTATCCCAGTGGACATCCAAGAAAGTGAAGGAAGGTATTCTTGCCTGGTGCGACGAGAATGGGGACTACTTCGGCGATGATAAAATGCTGAAAAGGGCAAAGCATTCTGGAACTGCCTACTTGAGGATATCAGAGAATTTCAACCCTGCTGCTATAACTGGTCTCCCCACTCCCCATGAATTAACTGGAGACACTGAATGGCAGGAAGGAGGCAAGCTGCTGAAGCAATACGACCTCGAGCTGGACAAACGAGTGGACCTTGGCCAGGTGTTTAGTCGTGTTCAGGAGGTGTTTACACCTGACCTAAACACCATGGATGACAACAATATCGTTGATACTATTGAGGAATCAGATAATTCAGACACAGGTGTTAAGGTGTTTAGCGATAATGAGGGGGATAAAGATAATGAAATTGATGAGAGCAAGGGGTCGAGTCTCATGTCGAAACAAGAAGCTCTTGAGTTGGTCAGAGCAACGGTAACGAAGAAGGAACTCATGCCTGACAAGAAAGCGGATGAGCTGTCAGTGGAGTTCGCCAACCTCACGAGTGATGGGGTCAATAGGATAGGAAAGGTAAGTATGACCCCTGAGATATGCAGGACTGGTTGTAAGCATTACGATGGAGTCAAGGATAGGAATGATGGGCAGTTCAAAGAGTATTGTTGGGAAAGGGGAACGAAGGAAATAATCAAGGGGCAATATTGTGCGTGTTTTGAAACCAAGGAGCAGAAGTTAACTGAAGGATTATTGACTGTGTAAGAGACAGAATATAGCGAATTCGGATGCCATCTCAAGAAGAGGTGGCATTTTTATTTTAAGGAGGTAGTGAAGATGAAGAAGTCAAAAAAGGACAAGCAGAAATTATTTGGCACCAAGGAATGGTCGAACTACAGCGTTAACTGTGTCTCTGGCTGCAGTCACGATTGCAAGTATTGCTACGCGAAATCCATGGCTATTCAGTATAAACGAATGACTTCCAATACGTGGAAAGATGAGAAAGTCAATACAGCTGCCCTTTCAAAAGAATATTCGAACCAGCTACCAGACAGATTCATGTTCCCCAGCACGCACGACATCACCCCGACCAATTTATCTGCGTGCATCCAACTCTTGTACAACCTTCTTACGCCAGGCAATGAGGGGGTCATCGTGACCAAACCCCATTTCGAGTGTATCCAGGCACTATGTGAAGTCCTTCCCTTGTTCAAAAACCAGTTCATCTTCCGCTTCACCATCGGGTCCAGCAATTCCAATACGCTCAAATTCTGGGAGCCTGGCGCCCCTGAATTCGAAGAGAGACTGGGATCCCTGAAATATGCTTATTCGAAGGGATATCAGACAAGTGTTTCCTGCGAACCGATGCTGGACGATAACATACAAGATGTCGTGGAGCAGGTGATGCCCTACGTAACAGAAACTGTCTGGATCGGGAAGCCTAATTTGTTGAAGAGTCGCTTATCACTGAATGGTCACACTGATAACGACACTCGAAAAAGAGCAGATAGCTTATTGCGATCTCTTTCAGACCAATACATTTGGAGTCTATACTCCCTGTACAGGGATGACCCTAGAATTAGGTGGAAAGACAGCGTCCAGAAGGTCCTGAGGATAAATGCATCCTCCATGGCGGGCATGGGTGTGTATGGCGTGTAAAGTAAAAAAAGGACGTGTAAGACCGAGAGCAAAATAATGTCAATGTATGAAACAGCCCCATAACTATCGATAAGTATCCATCCCGATATTGTCAGGAGGAGTCTTGCTCATTATTGGAAATTATCTGAAACTTATAGAGATGATACAAAATCTAACAGTTTCTTTCTTAACCGTGGAACCATCAAACATATGATCCCACCTAGACCAAACACTATCGATGGAACTAAGGATTGCAATCCAGGGCTATAATAAAACGCTTTAAGGAGCACATTAACGTGAGTGGTGGGTTCTATATGCAGCGGACAATAGTAAAGTTCCCCTCTAGAATAATTGTACGGATCGGCCATTCTAAGACAATAGAATGTATTGCATACAAATGCATTTCCATCTAATAGCCTATATACATGACCAAGAAGAGGTTTCAACCATATGATGCTATAAAGTAGACAAGCAGCAAGAATAATTGTTTGCTCACGAGATATATTTGAGGTTATTTCCCTATTTGGTTTTCCACAATGCGGACATTTTGCAGCTTCTGTACTTACTTTATTCCCACAATCACCACATTCTTTCAGTGCCATGATTTTCTCCTGAGAAGCTTAATATTTCACGTTCATAGCATCTTATATGTGATAGAGACCCTGCACAGCGAGGGAACAATATTATGTGGTGAAAGAAATGCGTTGTATATCGTCTTCTAATCGATTCTTAAAAATACCTGGGTTGTACCATCACCTCTGATGTCCCAATATCTGGGTTGTTCCGGAATGATAGCGCCATTCTTGTATTGCACCTTGAAGATTTCTTTTTCTATCCTCGTTAGAGATAGAAGATTCTTCTTTGCAAGCATTTTGAAGTTTATTTCTGCTATTGTCGGGTTCATATGATGAATGTCATTGCGATAACTCTTCCATATATGCATTGACGCATCGCCACACGCTTCCGAAATTATATTTTTCTCTTTGAGTTCGTTGATAAGATCTTCAATTGTTTTTGTACTGCCCTTTTTATTTGCTCTCTCAATCGAATTTCTTTCGGATACAAATTTAATTATTCCCTCGTTTATTGCGTGGCTCATCATAACGGCGCCGATAAAATAGCCATCCCTGTATAAGTGTAAACATTCGGAAGATGCAGCAGCAAAATAATGCCCCCCTATTATTTCCTGATGCTCAATCTCAAGATATCTGTCTATCTTCTCTTCAATTGAGCCCTTGCATTCGGCCTCTATGCTCTCTCTCGCCCGAATCCTTCTCAACATTCCAGATCTGTCCATACATTCCTCTTGAAAATAGGGGGAAACATTTTATAGTACCAAAAAGCAAAAAGTATCTTTACTGCTCATGAAATGTCGGCACTCTTTAGAATTCATTCCCAATTGAAGATAGGGCTTTTGCTGCAGCGATGAGATTACTGAATCCCCTTTCAGTAAGGCGCAATTTGTCATCAACCATACCCAATTTCTTTGCATTTTGAATAAATGCCGTGGACTGTTCTTCTGCAAATGTGTTGGCGACAAGTATTTCTAATTCTTTTCTGCTCGCGGATAAAATGTAGTCTGGATTTCCCTTTATTGTTCGCTTGAACCAGGTGCTGAGAGGGTCGTTGCCTTTCCGAATCGACACACCCCAATTCGATTCCCGCTTTCTTTTTTCAAGTTCATTCTTCAATTCTATGTTTTCAATTTCCTTTTCTTTAAACCGCTCATAGTAATCTAGATTCTCAAGGTTCTTTTCCATCTGCAATTTCGTCTGTTCGGAGAGACCCAGGATCACTTTGTATTGCTCCTCGTCCATCCCCTTTTTCTCTGCTTCATCTTCTTCTGGCTGAATCAGGAAGGCGCCAACGGAAAGCCAATCAGAACCCTCCGTTCGTACAGCACAACCTGCCGTACGAAGTCGATTCGCAACTTCCTGACGTCGTTCAGGCGAGTTATCAAGACGAACAATGTGCCTACCATGTATATCACTAAATGGTTTCAGTTTCCCGACCTGAACGATAACCGTTCTTTTAGGCTCATGACCAAACGCTAAACCTGCCTCAAACAGGACATTTGGTCTAGCTTGGCCGTAGAATGTTTTTTCATAGAGTTCATCGTCTTCACTCTGAAATGGTTTCTTCAAAATCACAAGATCATCTGGTGTCATCAATACAACAATTGCCTGAGCTTGAGAGAATGCGGCACTCAGTACATCGCCGATGTATGGGCTAGCTTCTCCCGTGGAAGAAATCGCTTCAGACCATTCGATAGGCTCCAGGTGAAGCGCACGTAGAAATGTAAAAAAATCACTTCTCAGTCTAGAATTTCTGCCATGCACAACAAACACTCTCTTCTTGTCCGATATCAATTCGTCCTTGGCAGAGGGTGCTTCTGTTTGCATCCCATATGATGAGTTTTTGTCGTGACCCCTTTCGAAGAGATTATCCAGGATATGCTGATATAAATTCTCCACATAGTCTCTTCTTTGATCATAGCGATCAAGATGACGTAGTCTGCAAAACGCATCGAATTCATGGAGGGTCTTGTGCGGATTTGGGTTTGCTATGCCAAGCTTGTTCAGCAATAATCCCAATATTTCGTAGGTATCTTCATACCGATGTGGTTGATCTGAATGCCGCTGCCCCGTCACGTAAGCAACCATTAATGACTGAGCCTCTGCTATGGACACTTGGAGCCGAGAATATTCTTCTTCCATATAAATCCTGTATAGAAACTCTTTTCTTACTCCCGTGTTGGCAGCAACTTGCAACCTGTGGAATGCACCACTATTTGTATTTATTCGTCTCTCTAAATTTGTCTTAACACCTAAACACACCTTTATGCCCGCGTCAATTTCTTTTCTACATCAACCACATAGAGTCCAACTCCGTGTTTCGTTGCGCCCTAAACACCCCACAAACACACCTAAACACCTCTTTGCCGAGATTCTCCGTCTCCCTCCCGTTCGCTTCGAACAAACTCCCACAGGAGGCACCACCATGCTCACCATCCCGCACAAGAAAACCAAATCCCACGCAGACACCATGACCTACCTCCTGGATCCTGTCCGACTCAAATCCTTCGTCCAGGAACTTCTCACTTATCTCAAGTCAACGCAGCATCATTTTCAAAAGGAAGGATTCGAGAATGATCCCAGGCAATGTGTTCACCGTGGGATGTACGACAGACCGGAACCATTGCTGTTCAGAAGGTTCAATCGGTTTTGCACGGAGCGGGGGCTCGACTGGGAGGGTGCCAGGGAGATGCTGGATATTATGCTTGAGAAGCGCTTCTTGTGTGAGTGCGAGATGGTCTGGAGGTTGAAGGATGAGCAGGTGGAGGAGAGGTTGGTGGTGAAATAAATATAAACCATAAGGTAAATAACGCTCTTTTCATGTTCCATTGCTACATGCGTAGTTATTAAATTCGTCCTCAATATACCGTATGAATTTCATAGCCTGGACATAAAGATTATAGTATTCTTCGGACGTCTTAGGTAGTTGATAATCAGCATAATTCAAATGCACTAGATTATTTCGCGTTTCACCGATGTCCAAAAATGCTCTGACAGCATCATCTAATTCCGACTCAGCATTAATTTTTTCAGAACACTTCCTTTTAAATTCTTCGCCAAATAATGAAAAGAACTGATTTGCATTCCTTCCCCGCCAATTGAAAAATGTATGATACTGTCGTGAGATTCCCTTATTTTTAGCAAAATGAAATATTAGTTGATTTCCATGCGTCTTCTCCTCAATTAACTTCAATATCATCTCACATATTAAGTATTCAAAGTAGCTAGCTATTGATAGTACAAGCGTTTTCTTGAATGCTTCCTCAAAATCACTCCTGAAGGTCACCTCATGCTGTAAGTCTAGGAACCTTAGAATCTTAGAATCTCCGTGTTTCTCTCGTATATTGAGTCGATTATGCTGTTATTCATTGCAAAATCGCTCGCGCCCTTTCTAATCTTTTATCAATGTTGATCTTTCTTGCAGTTTCTTTTTCTGCCGCCACGATGAAGTCTTTGTCCGATTTCAGCTCAGATAGTTTTGTCATCGATATTTTGGGAATAACACCAAATTCCTTATCCATGTAAGGCTCACAAACGGCTACAAATACTGCCTCGTACATTAAGATGTTAAATTTCTTTGTTTTCAATGTAAAAGGAAATTCTCCGAGTTCCGAGCATGAATCTAAAAATGCATTAAATAAACGTCGGAGACGGTCGATCTGCTCTTTCTTCAAAAGCTTTGCTTTATCTGAAAAACTGTTTAGAAAACGTACCATGGATTGCGCATAGTCCTTGCTTTTAAGAAGCATCGCAAATCCTCTCAACAGAGTTTCAATATCCTTCATGTGAATATCAGGATCTTCCAAACCTAAAAGGTTTCGCCATCGAGAATCTATATTCATCATATTTAATTCTTCGTAGAAGAGACTGTGGTACAAACTAGCTCTTATTTCTTGAGGTTTAAGATTTACTCCCCCGCTATTCAGCCGATTAAACAATTCATATATAGAAGAATCATCGTTAGGTGGTATCATTTGTTTGATAAAAAAATTGCGAATTGTTCGAAGATCAAAGCTTGTTTTAAGTTCGCCCAAAGTTGAATAATTAAGACCGTGCAGCAGACTTTTCTTCTTCGTAGATGGATCGTAAAGATCCAGATTGAACTCTACAAAATAATTATCATCAAATAATATTTCTTCCGGAATCTCACCTCTTTCATTAAATATTCGCCTCAATTTTGCTCTTGCTTCAGATTTAGGAAATCTCTTCTTTCTAAAATAGTAGATTGTCATCAACCTTTGATGTCCATCTATGACTAAATAATTATTTTTCGATTGTTCGTATAAAAATATTTGAGGAATGGGTATGTTGATTAATATAGATTCAATCAGCTTAGATGCTCTTTTTTTATCCCAGACATAATTTCTCTGGAATCCGGGAATTTTTACGACACCAGATTCTATAAAATCAAATATAGTGTTCAGATTAAAATCATTAGGTGTTGCTGATATTTCGTATTCTTGAAAAGATACCGTTATTTCTTCGGGTGTTTCTTCTTCTTCGTCAAACCAGAGAATCTTGTTATCTTCTTCCATAAAACCCCCAGATCATATTACTAATAGTTACGTGCTCCCCTATCATCCAACACAATCATCTACTTCTTTCGCGATCAATTCTCTCCCTGATGCAGGCAATCAATGTTCTTAAATCAGCTTCGTCGAGTTGGAGTAGAAATTCCAGGTAGGCATCTGTCTGCAGCAGCTTCTTGAGAATAAAAAGAAGATCTTCCTTTGCCATTCCTTCCCCCTCAAGCAATAGCAGCGTTTGAAACATACAGACAACACGCTAATTATACAAGGATAAAATCCGTACTTTTAATTTTTTTCTCTGAGCTTATCTTTTTTCTCAAGCAACCTTACCGCTAGGTTCCGTTAGCTCGTCACAGAACGACCTAGCATAGGTTACAACCTAACACCAACCTATCCGCAATCCATTAAATCCCCTCCGAGCTATATATATTTATTTCTGAAGCGAGAGGACTGACAGCGTTCACAGGATTCTGACAATCTGGTCATTCCTGACGTTTCTCATCCTCACCCCCTGCAGTAATCCATCCAATCCATCCCCTACAATCATAGTCCCCTCTTCATTAAGCGGAGGATCCATGCATGGAAACTACCCCCGAGATACGGAGGGAGAGGGTCCAGGTGCCGCCCGATCTCACCGTCAAGGAGCTCACGTCGAAATATGGCATCTCACCAAATTGCGCCAGAGTGGCCAAACGTCGAGGTTGGTTCACGAAGAACTACATGCGGAAGCAGGTCATCATCGACAGGGAGAATTTCAGACCTGAGATCTGCTACAGCATCGCCAAGCAAGTCTTCTACAAGAACTTCCGCTGGAATCCTCTCGCCCAGTCCATCAAGGATGACCTAATTCAGGAAGCGGTGACTCTGATGTTCCAGCAGTCGGGGAAAATCAAGGAGGGCGCCACCGAGAAGTACAACGACCGGTATGGATACTGGTGGACGGCACACAACGCGATGCTCAGCTTTCTCAAGACCTGGGAGCGGCAGATGAAGTACAACGAAGTGGTTCAGGATTTCTTGATGCCTATGATGAAGCAACGCAAATTTTACAGTCCAGAGCACGGATGGATTTATTGCTGAAGGGATAGCAGGGGATGAATAACCAGAGGGTCTGCATGCGGGTCTGCACAAGGGTTCGAAGGGGACTACCCTTGGCGCCGCATGCTCCCCTCTGTATTATCTGTAATGGGGAGGTTGAAGGGTCATGGTGGTCCGAGGTGAGAGAAAGTTGATAGTGAAAGTCGTGTGGGACACGCTGAAGAGGTTGATAAGAAGGGTATTGCGCAGACCCTGACCAAGGGATTCATTCTCTGCATAGGTCAGATGGTTGCTCGCGGGGTCTCTCTCGCTTCTGCGATTTGAGTCAGTCCTCGCTGGCAACTTAGTTCGAGTATTCAGCAGAGAGTGGGTTTAAGCTACAGAAGGTGGGATTGTGCTGAGATGATGAGTGAACTAAGGAGTCAGAGTGACTTACATCCTGACCCCATCCTTGTTTATACAACACCCAGAGCGATAACCTTCTAATAATTCAAGAATTCTTGACATTTCGCATAATACATTATATCAATTGCAGCACCATCAGACTTACATTTGCATCAACTAAACCCAGACTCCTACAGGGGATGTGATGGAACGATGCTAGAGAAACCGATTCTCAGATGAGAGCGGTTTTTTTTTGAGCCAATATCTCAAGACGCTTAGGAGTGTAATTATGGGATGGAGTGTTGCCAAGCACGATGTTGTACCTATGATAGAAGTATTTCTACCTTACGCAGAGCCCCATGCTTATCTATGGGCTTTTCTTCATTCAGAGGGATCTACGTTTACACCACCCTATCATGAGGTTCGCCATCAAATCACATATTTTCTTTCTAAAAGCGTGGTCAGACGTCGTGGTGCCCAGCTTCCAAGGTCAGATGTTGAGGATCAGAGGCTTAGGACTTGGAAAACCTTGTTCGAGAATTCAGGCTTTTTCTACGTTGATTCTTCTACGCAGAATATTGAACTAACCCCACTTGGCAGAGCCATAAAAAGAATATGGGTTGATGTAGATAAGAGAATATTTGGTGCAAATAACCAAATTGCTCGTTTCGCAATTAGCGTTCTAAATCGTGTCCTATTGAGAAATCCTCTCGACTCTGGGGATTATCCTGCAGACGCAGATCTTATGCCGTTTCGTTGCATATGGAAAGCCATGCGTTTACTGGATAACAAACTACATTGGGAAGAAATGAATAGAGTTATAATGCATTTATATTACGAAGACGATGTTCAAGCGAGTATTGATAAGATTCGTGCTATTCGACTTTCAGTAAACGGTAGGTATGATGAAACTTCACTCAAGCTCCTGGGCGCACCTTGTGTAGAAGAAGGTGCAGAGACCCAACGTCGTATCACTCCCTGGTTTACTAGGGCAGGCTTTGGGGGACTGCTGATTTCCCCAGAAAATGATGATGGGGGATATCGGGTCTTGAATGAGCAGATAATTGATTTGATTGATTCCGCATTGCGCAGCAACCCCCTTCCATCTCCTGACGTCTATTCTTCAAAGACAGCTTATCTACAGTACCTCGGTGAAGAACTTAGGGAGCAGACATATAGCACATCTGCTTCAGATGAGGTGGACATCAATATCGTCATACAATCTATCCAGAGGTACGGGGATTCAAAATTAATATGCTTATCGGGTTTACCGGGTACTGGAAAAACTCGCCTCGCCAGAATAGTAGGAATGAAAATAGCGGAGGGTAATCCATATAGATACGAAGAAATTCAATTCCACGAATCAACAAGTTATAATGATTTTATTGAAGGTTTCGTTCCCAAACCTTCTGGAGATGGATTTGAGCTACGAAAAAAAGTATTCAGGGAAATTAACATGCGTGCTCTTGCAGACCCATCTGGTAACCCGTATGTGCTGTTGATAGAGGAATTTAGCCGAGCAAATATACATAATGTATTAGGTGAATTATTAACCTATATCGAACATCGAGGCAGAACGTTCAGATACGCAATATCACAAGACCTAGAATGCGTGGCTCAGAATTTAGTCATTATAGTCACCATGAATCCTAGAGACAAATCTGCCATTGTTCTCGACCATGCCATTGTAAGGCGCATGCATCAGATTAATTTATCGCCGTCCTCTATACACTTACGCGAAATATTAAAAGACAAGATTACTTCGGACGACCTTGCTAAACTGGAAGAGTGGTTTGACAAGTATCGAAACATTCTTCCTTTTGGTCACGGAGTGTTTGCCGATATCCAAACAAAAGATGATCTACATACATTATGGTACGGGACATTGCAGCATTTCATGCTCGATAACATGGGGGGAATCAAAACCATATTCAAGGAAGTAGCCGACAACTACCCATGGAAATAAGAGACAATTATTTGATCGTCACAGAGGGAGAGGAGGATGTACTTCTCACTCCTAAACAGTGGGAGGATATCGGACTATCTGAAGGACTCTATAAATTAGCAGATGCAGGAATTATTTCGATTCGGACCCGAAATAATATGGTACTGCTAGACATTAGAAAATATGTCGGAAAATTCATTTGGCGTGATAGGGGCTTCATAATACAACCGGAATACCCAATATTAAATGATGCTATTCACAATTTAATAATAAAGTCGCCAGTAAAACTTGTCGACGGCACAATAGTTTTAAATGAAGGTGAACACGAAGTATTAGCATCCCGTTTTCTTGTATTTATCGAAGCTCTTGAAGATGCTGTATCTGAAGGCATACCGTTTGATTATTTCAGGAGAAAGGAACAAACATCGACGCCTACTGGCAGTCCTGATATTAATCTAACTTTTCAAAGATGTATTAGCAGGGGCATTAGGCATGAAGGTATCTTTGATCGCCAGATTAGAACTTATGACGTTCATTTAATGAACGTCGTACTTACAGTCCTATCTATACTTGAAGATGATACAGTGCCCCCTGAAGTCCGTTTCCGTGCAGAAATTATATTCTCAGTAATTTGCAAAGCTGGAATTATACTCCGGCAGGACGAAGCTTTGGAAGCAGCAAGAATATTAAGAGATACGTATGACAGTCACAGAGCATCACTAAAACGTCTGATTGAATACTCAATTAGAATTCTGTCTGATAGTCAAAGAATATGGGATTATAATGGCGCAATTAGTGAAGGTTATTATCGCTTTTCTAATATGGTTCGACTTTGGGAGATAGCTGTATGGTACATTTTTAAATTGGCGGTGCTGAAAAAAGCGAATTGCAATGTGGAGTACCATCCGTATTCTACCCGTTTATGTAGATTAATAGAACCAAATGGCCCAGATATTGACCCTGATGTATGTGTTCTTTCAGAGCAAGACTGTGTCATCGTTGCAGATGCAAAATATTACGATCCGTCATCGTATAGAGCGGATGATGTTTATCAAATTGTTTCCTATTGTAGTAAGCTGCGGGCCAAATATGGATTTCTTGTTTATCTATCAACGACCGATTCCTGGATGAAATTGGTTGGTATAACTGATTTTGGTACAAAGATATTTGCGATTGGAGTAGAGCCATCGAATATCATTGGCTCAATAGAGACTATATCTTCACTAGTGAATGAGGGCGATAATCTCCCCAATGAATCCAGCTTAAATCCTTCTTAGCGGAAGGACAAAGGCAATTGTTCATTTGTTTCAAGAAGATTCTTTTTGTTTAAAAAATGAAGAATTGTATCACCCAAGTATTTTGCTAATTGGGGCGGCACAGCATTTCCGATTTGCCGTGCAACGTCCTTCTTTGGTCCCGAAAAACAAAAATCATCCGGAAATGTTTGTATTCGCGCTCCCTCTCTAGCTGTTATAACTCTATTATGCTCAGGATGAGCAAATCTTCCTCTCGACGCATTGTCAAAAACTGCAGTTATTGTCGGAGCAGGTTCGTCCCATTGCATCCTTCCGAACACATCCAAATGCCTATGATTATTCGAATCACGATGACATCGAAGTTGAAGCTTCAGTGGTATATCTCGGCGTCCTCCACCTGGCGGTACGTGACTTAATCTCTGCACATTTGTAGCAGAAATGCGAACGCGAACGTGATTAAAATAATTCGGATGACTGGTGTAATCTTCTGGTGGCTCAGGCAGATCACCTATTGCATCACGCACAGTTTTTCTTTCCCCATTAGCTCGGGGTTTAGGATACTCAAATGTAATGCCAAGATCACTTTTCCAGCACACGATGAATGCTCGACGGCGATGCTGGGGTATACCAAAGTCAACGGCATTCAACATGCTCGCTTTAAATTGATAATCAGCTCCGTTTAATATTAATTTAATGTTGTTGAAATATTCCCTCCCCCTTACGCCGAGTAATCCTGGCACATTTTCAATTAGTATGAATTTGGGGTGCAACTCAACAGCTAATCTTGTAAATGTTACTACGAGATCATTTCTTGGATCTATCGCGGAACCTCTTCTTTGTATAGAAAAGCCCTGACATGGAGGTCCCCCTGCAACTAAAATAATATCTTTATGTTGCAATTGTTCCAGTATGTAACTGGAACTCAATTTTGAGATGTCCGCAACAATTGCGTGAGAGCCGATATTATCGTTATACGTATTTACCGAGTGAGGATCTATATCAGCTGCAAAGATCGGGCAAAATCCCGCTTTTTTAAGACCATAAGATAGCCCTCCTGCTCCGCAAAAAAGATCGACAAGAGGCATATGTACACTTAAATTAGTCATATAACATTGATGATAACTGCTCAGCTTTTGCTTCACGCATTTTTCGTTTAATGCCAGCTATCGCCGATGAAAATGATTTTTTAAATGGTTTTGTTATCTCATTTTCATAATTTACAACTCTATTTTCATCATGATTCATCAGCCATTCTTTATCTAAATGCTCTGCAATACATTGAGCAAAAATAGGAGAAACCGCATTGCCGATTTGTTTGTACTTGTCATCAAATGGACCGTCAAAATAAAATTCCGCAGGGAATCCTTGCAACAGCGCAGCTTCGCGTATTGAAAGTCCACGATTTTGTTCGGGATGAATATATCGGCCACACGAGGGAGTTCTGCAACGAGCGGTTATTGCTACCGCGGGTTTGTCCCACCAAAGGCGACCATATACATCTCTGAAGCCATCGACTCTTGTTAAACACAACGGACCTATAGACTCAGGCAACGATTTTCGGCTACCTCCGTCTTGTGGAATTTGTTTTATCAAATCTATCGTTGTGCTCCTATGGCGTGAAGTAACATGCATCGGGTCACTCTCAGATAACTGACTCGGCTCAATCTTTGGCAAGTGACTTATTGCCTTCCTGACTGTAACATAATCGCTAGGATGGAGAATAATTTGAGGCATCTCAAATTTTTTCCAGTCTCGTGCTGCTATAGCCAACACTCGGAATCTTTCTTGGGGAACTCCAAAGCTGGCAAGATTATAAATGCAAGTACGAACCGTATATCCTGTTTTTTGAAGTCGTTCGCGCCACAGGCGAAAATACTTCCAGTATTTTTCGCGCAGCATTTCTGGCACATTCTCCATAATGATAATATCAGGTTGGAGCTTCAGACAAATCTCGCTGAAAACACCCAATAAATTATTTCTAGTATCTGAACGTTTGTCCTTTTTGCGATGAGAACTAAATCCCTGGCATGGCGCGCAACCAATGAGAACTAAAGGATGCTCCTCTGATAGATTCCAGTGCTTAATAACACTCCTTAATTTGCCAAGATTACGCAGCTCGCAAATATCCTTTTCGACTGCTTTAACGCCCAGCATTCTGCTGAAAGTAGCACATGCATGTCTATCTATATCTAAAGCACCCATTACTTTATATTTTACATTTTTTGTCTTTGCCTTTTGGAATCCATAGGACATACCTCCGCAGCCGCAGAATAAATCAATCACCTGCACATAAGTTTGCTGTGTTCGCTGTTTGATGGGATTAATTTTATTTCTCATCTATTTCCCTAATGCATCTAATGCTGCAATGATCAAGCTTCTAGCTAACGTGGCGCTCGTTTCTTCTCTTTCCTTTGCGAGTTCCTTTAGGCGCTCCTTCTCGCTTCTTGTCAAAGATATTAAGAGCTTTTCCGTTCTCTTGGATTTTGGCTTTGGCAAAACAAAAGCAGGGGCTAAATCTATATTGTGTGACCTTTTCATATTACCATAATATCATTAGACATAGCTTATGACAATAATAAATATATACATATTATATCACTTATCTTTAAGAAAGTTCTTAATTTTTTCTGTTACCTCTGAAAGTTTTTTTATCTCACACTCCCAAATGATCAGTACTTTCCAGCCTTTAGAAATTATGGATGCGGATATTTCCTCATCACGGGCTTTGTTCCTGAATAATTTATTCTCCCACCATAATCTCCTAGTTTTCGGAATTTTAGCTCTCACACAGTCAGTATGCTGATGCCAAAAACAACCATGCACAAAGATAACTTTCTTATGTCGAGGCAGTACGATATCTGGATTTCCTGGTAAATATTTTACTTTTAAGCGAAATCGATACCCCATTTTGTGTATAAGTTTTCGGACCATGAGTTCCGGTATTGTATTAGAGCTCTTGATCTTCGACATTATCTCGGACCGTTTTTGCGAATCATAGATATCCATAAGTATACTCAGTCTATTCTCGGAAATCATGGGTGAAGCGACATGTGTTTGTCGCATAATATCCAGATGCCAAGGAGAATTCAATCAAATAGGGCTTGTTAATGTAGTGGGGTCCTTTTGGGGTCCCTTCAAACGATTTTCGATGAAAATATTGAGCGTATTGCGATTATTGAACGTCGCTAAATATGCGTCTATTACAGTGAAATCAAAGGAAAAGACCGGAATACCTGGGGTTAGCGAAAAGTCATTTTCTTGCATTCAAATCCCGGCTTCGGCACCATGAAAAATCAAGAGGCGCAATCCGCATCGGGTTGCGCCTTTTTGTTCGTGATTTCATGTCTCTATCGATGCAGCCCCAGAAATTCTTCCACCGAA
>Ga0302249_1000967_pt1 | contig 22240 bp, 20 predicted proteins | sample AAG_UR_Val_MG_FD_193531 | JGI IMG/M metagenome (GOLD analysis project Ga0302249, IMG submission 193531) | Enriched activated sludge microbial communities from anaerobic digester in WTTP, New Holstein, Wisconsin, United States - AAG_UR_Val | ecosystem: Engineered > Bioreactor > Anaerobic >... | reverse complement strand
GAGAAAAATATATTCAAACTTGACTTAGATCGAACACTTTTGTAAAGTAGAGACGGCAGGGAAAGAATCATAAAAAGGCCGTTCGGATAAAATCGGATTTAGTGTTCGAATAGATTGGATTATATAATTCCTCCAAAGCAGGTGAGAGAATGGAGAGATCTGACCCTGTGGCGAAAGAAATATGTTCATACGGTGGGAGGTTACCGGAAGCGCACCCATAAGCTGTTCGAATCGGCTAACATCAAGATCGATTCGGTGTTGTCGTACCTCTTCGGGGCAACGGGTCGCAATTGATGAATCTCCTTGCATTGGGGGTACGGATATAAAAATTACGATCCGAGCTGATTATGATGGCGAATGGTAGATGGTATCAAAGGCAGGGTGGAGGGGAATGTTTTCATATAAAATAACCGGAATTAATAAACTTCATCATGTCCGCCAATATCAATCAGAAGAATTTCCGTCTTGCTTAAAAACTTAAAGATTACCCGACAATCATAACTAACGCTAAACGCCCAGAGTCCTTCAAGCTTTCCCGTCAATTTATGCGTCCTCAAGCTAGGCTGAAAAGGATCTTTTACGAATATTTCAACAGCACTCCAAAATCTGTTCTTGAGTTCATCGTCGTTCTTTACCTTTTTTCGGTAAATCCTTTTAAAACCTTGATCCCAAGATATCTCAATCACTTTCCAGATCCTTGTATAATTCTTTTACTGTACCACTCTTGGTCATTTTCTTCCTGAAACTGGCCATTACTGTTTTTTCTCTCTTGGCAATGGCCTCTCTTTTTGCCTCTATTAACTGCTTCTTTATTATTTCTACAACATATTCTTTGTCATCAAGGGGTAAGTGGATAAATTCATCAATCAGGTTTTTCACCGTTGCTGTGCTCATTTTTTTCACCTCCTGTTTTTCCTCATATGAAAGGTTAACAAAATAGAAATGAAGAGTAAAGGCTTTAGTAGTTAAGAAAAAAGTTTAAGTGATTAAGGCTGAGTAAGGCTTATCACATTTTTTTTGAAGTGACCTTGTGCTGGTTCCCCGATAGAGGCACTCGGGGATGACAAGGAGCGAAGGATTCAAAAAGCGAAGGGTTCAAGGATTCGAGGGGTCAAGGGTTCAAGTGGAGAAAGACAGAAGATTAGAAGATTAGAAGGTTGGATGTGTAGCGAAAAATCGGAAAAGAAAGGGTTCAAGGATTCAAGGGGTCAAGGGTTCAAGTGGTTTGCTTGGTATTTTTTTTAAAACATAAAAGTGAAGGGGCTAAGAATTTGACAACCAGAGAAACCAGAGAAACAAGAGAAGCCAGAGAAAACCAACAAACCCTATAAAAGCTTGTCAATCTTATTCTCTTTTCCATCCATTAGTCTGCTTATATTTTTTTTGTGTTTTATGAATATGAGAAGCCCGATGACCAAAGAAAGATATATGTATTCGTTTGATTTGCCGAGTACAATGAGTGTCAGAGGCATTAGGGCTGTTCCAATGAGCGAACCGAGCGACACATAACGCCATTTAAAAAGTACAAAAATGAAGAAAACAACGTTTATCAGTATAGCAAAAGGGCTAACGGTAAGATAAACCCCTACTGCTGTCGCCACACCCTTACCGCCTTTGAATTTTAAAAATATAGGAAAAAGATGTCCTATGAAAGCGGCAAAACCTATCAAGGCAACTATAGCCACCGGTTGCCCGCAATAAAGAGCGATAGTTGTCGGGATAAAACCCTTTAATATATCTCCTGCCAGTGTCAGAATGCCGATAGCCTTTCCTGCAGCCCTCATGACGTTAGTTGCGCCGATATTGCCGCTACCAATTTTTCTTGGGTCTGCGCCCCTTAACTTTGCAAGCATAATACCAACTGGGATTGAACCCGTAATATATGCAATCAAAACATACAGTATGTAAAATGGCATAAGGTAAAGATATTGAAAAATTACCCTGATTGTCAACCCGAAAAGTTTGAGTTTTAATTTGTATTGACATATGAGTTCTAAATTAGTAAAATCCTTATCCTTAAGCGAAAAGAACGGAGGAACAGATGTCAAGGGTTTGTGATAAGTGCGGCAAGGGAAAGCAGGTTGGATATAATGTCAGTCATGCAAACAACAAAACAAAAAAGCAGTGGCTTCCTAATTTACAAACGGTGAATATTTTCGAAAACGGAAAGAAACAGAAGGCTCGTCTTTGTACAAAATGTATCAAGAAAGGTAACTTCCAAAAGGCAGTTTAAACAGTTCCTCTTATTCTTTCAACAGACTTTACACCTTTTATTTTCTGGATGGATTTTATTACCTTCTGAAGTTTGGACATGTTTCCGACTTCAACCTCATAAATGCCGGACGCTGTTTTATCCTGGTTTGTCATCGCATGGGCGCCTACTATATTAACCTTGTTTGAAGCCATTGTAGAGCTTATATCGGACAGAAGACCCTTTCTGTCATCACCTATTATCTTGAGTTTTACCGGGTATGTGTAGTTTTTGTTTGGTTCCCATGTGACATCTATTTTGCGTTGTTCGTCATATGTGTGGATGTTAGGGCAATCTGCTGCATGAATCGTTAAGCCTCTTCCTCGTGTTATAAACCCGAAAATTATATCGCCTGGTATAGGATTGCAACATTTAGCAAACCTTACGACCATACCGTCGACGCCTTGTACTCTAATCGCATTGTCCTTACCGTTTTTGATGTTGCTTATAATTTGTTGTAACTTGCCAGGTTTTTCCACCTCTGGTATTATCTTGCCAAGTACCTGCATTGGAGAATACAATCCGTATCCAACGCCAGCAAAAAGGTCGTCAACGGTCTCGAAACTAAATTCCTTTGCAAGGCCAAGCAGTTCCCCTGTTTTGAGCATCTTTGTCAGACTCAAATCATATTTCGACAGTTCTTTATCAATGAGGGATTTGCCAAGCTCGATACTTCTTTCTCTCTGCTCCGCCTTGATCCATTGTCTTATTTTTGTTTTTGCCCTTGATGTTTTTACAAAATTCAACCAGTCTTTACTTGGCTTGTGTGCCTGATTTGTCTGGATATCGACTGTATCTCCGCTTTTCAGTTCGTATTTCAGTGGTACGAGCCTTCCATTGACCTTTGCGCCTACACACGTATGACCGAGTTGCGAGTGTATGGCATATGCGAAATCAACAGGGGTTGAGCCTTTTGAAAGTTCTTTTACATCGCCCCTTGGCGTGAATACGTAGATTTCATCAGGAAACAGGTCAATCTTGAATATCTCCATAAATTCCTTGTTGTCTTTCAACTCCTGCTGAGATTCTATAAGTCTTCGCAGCCATCCGAATATTTTATCTTCCTTGGGATCAAAAACACTTCCTTCTTTGTATTTCCAATGTGCAGCAATACCTTCCTCGGCGATTTTGTGCATTTCGTGTGTTCTTATCTGTATCTCGATCTTTTCGCCGTATGGACCCACAACTTTTGTATGAAGTGACTGGTACATGTTTGGCTTCGGTAAGGCTATGTAATCGTTGAATTTTCCTGGAATTGGTTTGAAAAAGGAGTGTATAAGACCAAGTGCGAGGTAACAATCTTTAACATTGTTTACAATGACCCTGAAGGCGGTCAAATCATAAATATCATCCAATTCCAACTTTTCTAAAATCGTCTTGCGGTATATGCTGTACAACTTTTTTGCCCTTCCAAATATCTCTGCATCAAGCTTGAACTGTTGAAATTTACCCTTAAGAAGCTCAATAACCTCTTCTATATATGTGTCTCTTTCTTTTCTCTTTTTAGTAATCTTTGAAACCACATTTTTGTATTCGAGCGGCAAGAGATATTTAAAGGCCTCGTCTTCGAGTTCTCCCTTCAACCACTCTATGCCAAGTCTATGTGCCAAAGGTGCATAAATATCCATGGTTTCTCTTGCAATGTCGATCTGTCTATTAGAATTGAGGAAGTTAAGGGTTTTCATATTGTGGTATCTGTCTGCAAGCTTTATGAGGATTACCCTTATGTCTTTGCTCATGGCGAGAAGCATTTTCCTGAAAGTCTCAACCTTCGAGTCTTCAGATGTCTTAAGGGGTATCTGACCTATCTTGGTTACTCCATCTACGAGTTCTGCAACCTCTGTTCCAAAATTCTCCTCTATTTCACTTTTACTGACATATGAATCTTCTATTGTGTCATGTAGAAGACCTGATACGACACTGGATATATCGAGATTCATTTTGGTTAATGTGTATGCGACTTCAAGCGGATGGACAAGGTATGGTTCACCTGAAAGTCTTGTTTGTCCCTTGTGGGCCTGTGCAGAAAATACATAGGCCTTCTCCAGCATCGATAAGTCTTCCTGTGGATTATATTTTAATATTTCGTCGACAATGTCGTTGAACCTTACCATTTGGCTATTTTTCCCATTTATAATATTCTATGGGCAAAGAAGAAGGAAAAAGGCTAAAAGAACCCACCTTTTTGAATGGTCTGGTAGAATTCAAGGATTTCATGGTTTCTTCTGATATGACCAATTCGCCAGGCGCTGCAAATTTTTGAAGACGTGCTGCGATATTAACAGGCATGCCGAGCGCGGTATATTCCTTTTTACTTATAGAGCCGAATATACCCGTAACAACCATCCCAGAACTTATACCGATACCCATTTGAAGAATGTTTCCGGATTCTTCCATGCTTTTTATCATTTCAATGCCACATTCCACAGCGTAGGTTGCATGATTATCGTTGTAAACAGGTGCACCGAAAAGTGCCATAACGCTGTCACCTATATATTTATCTACAATCCCTTTGTGTCTCGATACTATGTCACTCATAGGTTGAAAATAATATTTATTCAAAAGAGATGCAAGCTCTTCAGGGGGGATTGTTGAGGCGAGCTTTGTAAAACCTCTGATATCTGTAAAAAGAATCGATACATCCGACATCCTTGGTTCAAGATGGACAGGTTCATCAAGCAGCTTGTCAAAGATATCCGGGGCAACAAACTGTTTCATCCTTCTCTTAATATAGTATTCCTTAATTTTCCATTTCAATTCCTTGTTTTCGAAAGGTTTTGTAATAAAGCCGTCAATCCCTGCCTCAATCGCCTTAATCGAAGACTCAAGGGTGCCGTATCCAGTCAGAATGATTTTTGTGATACCCTGATGTGTTTTATTGATTTCTTCAATTGTCCTGATGCCGTCTATCCCAGGCATTATAAGGTCACATATCACGATGTCGAGGTTGATGCCATCATTTGAGATAGTTGTCAGTGCATCTTCGCCGCTTGGAGCTGTATGAACTAAATAACCATCTTCACGCAGTATTCTTGTAAGAGATCTCCTGATGCCTTCCTCATCATCGATAATCAGAACATCTAACAACATCTTTATACTCTTGACTTTTATGATATCTGAAAGAAAACAAAATGACAAGAATAATCACTCAAAATTGGACTACTGTTTTCGGATTAAAGAATTTGAAGATGTTAAGTTTTTTTCTACACCTCTTCTTTTTAACTTACATCAGTCATGGCAAAAGTGTGTATGATTAACAGCGATTGATTTTTTAATGTTTATTTGGTATAACTTGTCAATATATAATGAGGAATGCAATAATTAAGGTGTGGAGAGGCGAATCAAAGTCTCTTAAATGGTTTTTGTATCCTTTGCTATTTCCTCTTTCCTGTGCTTACGAAATCTGTCTTTATGTGAGAAATATTGTGTACAGGTCTGGTTTGGTGGAGATATGCAAGGTGCCCATTCCGGTAATCAGCATAGGTAACATAACCCTTGGTGGAACAGGAAAAACACCTGTTGTCGGGAGGGTGTCAGAAAGGCTTAGACAGGCAGGGCTTAACCCTGCAATTGTAACAAGGGGATATAAAAGAAAAAGAAAGGGTACTTTTCTTGTGGACAGGGATAACGATAGTGCCGTTGATGTCGGGGATGAAGCGTTGATGTTATCGAAAAAAACAAGGTTGCCCGTGTTTGTTGGAGCCAACAGGGCGCAGGCAATCATGAAGGGGATTGATGCGTATCCAATCGATATAGCATTGCTGGATGATGGTTTTCAATTGAGAAACCTTTACAAGGATATCGAAATCCTACTGATCGATTGCAGTGAAAAAAATAATACCAGTCTGTTCCCCCTTGGACCCTTCAGGGAGCGTGCTAAAAGGATAAAAGATGCGGACATAATACTCACAAGAAACGGCAGTATAAGTGGTTTATTCAGTAAGTATGCAGAAGGTGTCCCGGCTTTCAGTTTTAGATATAGGCCGATGTATCTCTGTAATCTAAGACACGATCTGACAGGACACTACAATTTTTTAAAGGAAAAGAATGTTCTTGCGTTTTCAGGACTTGGAAACAACAGGTCGTTTTTTGATTTATTAAAAGACTTAGGTGCAAATGTGGTCCACGAGGTATCTTATCCTGACCACTATTTGTATAAAAACAGCGACATCAAAACGCTTTCGGGTTACCGTGATGCAGATATCATTGTTACTACGGAGAAAGATGCAACCAAGATAAACCAAAGCAGTGCCCCTGAAAACCTTTACTATCTCACGGTAGAGGTGGAGATAGAAAACGAAGATGCGATGATTGAGACGATAATGGACAAACTGTCAGTTGTTAGAAAAGATGTCTTAGAAAGATATGACGGGGAAATATTTTATAACTGACAGCCAAATGCAAAATAAAAGAGGTATATATGTCTGAACGAGTTTATATTTTTGACACAACTTTGAGAGACGGGGAGCAATCACCGGGTAATACCATGAACACACAGGAAAAATTAAGGGTGGCCAGACAGCTTGAACTTCTTGGTGTCGATATTATTGAAGCTGGCTTTCCTATAGCCTCTGATGGAGACTTTGATGCGGTAAGGCTTATAGCAGAGGCAATAAAAAATAGCGAAGTAGCCGGTCTTGCAAGGGCAAACGAGGAAGATATAGATCGCGCATGGGAAGCGATAAAGGTTGCTGCAAAGCCACGTATCCACACATTTATTTCGACCTCTGACATACACCTGAAACATCAATTCCGTAAAAACAGGGATGAGATATTGAAGATCGCAGTGGGTGCTGTGAAAAGGGCGAAAAAATACACCGATAATGTAGAATTCTCGGCGATGGATGCTACAAGAAGCGATTGGGATTATCTTTGCAGGGTTTTTTCTGAGGTGATCGATGCTGGCGCTATTACCATAAATGTGCCTGACACAGTTGGTTATACGGTACCAGAAGAATTCGGGAGGCTTATTCGATACATCAAGGAAAATGTCCCGAATATCTCCAAGGCTGTTATAAGCGTGCATTGCCACAACGATCTCGGACTTGCCGTTGCAAACTCTATAGCTGCCATCCAGAACGGTGCCCGTCAGATAGAATGCACTATAAACGGCATTGGGGAAAGGGCAGGCAATGCATCTCTCGAGGAGATTGCCATGATTCTGAGGGTCCGTAAAGATGTTTTTCCTGCTGATACGAGGATTGTGAGCGAAAAGATTTATCCTACAAGCAGGCTGATAACAGCAATCACCGGTGTTTCGGTTCAGCCGAACAAGGCAATTGTAGGTGCTAATGCCTTCGCACATGAATCAGGTATTCATCAAGACGGGCTTCTGAAAGAGAAACTCACATATGAGATTATGACACCCGAGTCTGTAGGAATACCTAAAAGTTCACTTGTTCTGGGCAAACATTCCGGAAGACATGCCTTTAGGGAAAGAATCGAAGAACTTGGGTACAGCCTTGATGATAAAGAGATAAATCTTGCATTCAAAAGGTTTAAATCGCTTTCTGATATGAAGAAAAATGTCTATGAAGAAGATATAGAGATGATTATAATGGATGAGATTCACAAAATACCGGAAAGATACAGACTTTTGTATCTAAACGTGAACTGCGGAAACATGATAATTCCCACTTCAACGGTAAGGCTTGAGGCTGATGAGAATGTGCATCAGGATGTGGGAGTGGGTGTTGGCCCTGTAGATGCCACCTTCAAGATTATCAAAAAGATTGTGAAGACGGACAGCAAGCTTGTTAAGTTTTCTGTGAACTCAATTACAAAAGACATGGATGCACAGGGCGAGGTTTTTGTGAAGCTTGAGGAAAAAGGGCTCATTGCGATAGGAAAGGGTGCAGATACCGATATAATAGTGGCAAGTGCCAAGGCGTATGTAAATGCGCTTAACCGTCTTGAATATGTAAAGAGTAAAAAGATAGAGGTGAAATAGATGGCTATGACGATCACTGAAAAGATACTCGCAACCCATGCAGATATGGACTTCGTGGAACCGGGTGAAATTATCGATGCAAGGATTGACCTTGCACTTGCCAATGATATTACCGCACCACTTTCACTCGAAGAATTCGAGAAGGTTGGGGCAAAAAACGTATTTGACCCGGAAAAGGTAGTTTTTGTACTTGATCATTTTACCCCGAACAAGGATATTATCTCCGCAGGAAACTGCAAAAAAATAAGAGAGTTTTCAAAGGCATACGGGATAAGCCACTTTTACGAGGGTGGTGAGTGCGGAATTGAACATGCGCTGTTGCCGGAACAGGGATTGGTTATGCCAGGGGATGTAGTGATAGGTGCGGACAGTCATACCTGCACATACGGCGCTCTCGGTGCATTTTCAACGGGTATGGGCAGTACTGACATCACTTATGGTATGGTAACGGGTCGTATATGGTTCAAGGTGCCGGAGAGTGTAAAATTTCATTGTTTTGGAAACTGGAAGAAATGGGTTACTGGCAAGGACCTTATATTGCATATCATAGGGATGATCGGTGTAGATGGTGCCTTATATGCTGCGATGGAATTTGACGGAGAGGCAATATCAAGGCTTTCCATGGATTCACGATTTGCAATAGCCAATATGGCTATAGAGGCAGGCGGAAAGAATGGCATATTCGAGGCAGATGAAAAAACGCTTGAATTTATAAAAGGAAGGGGAAAGAAACCACACACGATCTACAAAAGTGACAAAAATGCCCGATATAAGGAGGTATATGAAATAGATGTGACCGGCTTAGGACTGAAGGTTGCCTGTCCGTCTTTGCCTTCGAATGTCAAGGATGCTAACGAGCTTGGCAATATTGCGATTGATCAGGCGGTAATTGGTTCCTGCACAAACGGAAGAATGGAAGATTTGGAGGTCGCAGCGCAAATATTGAAGGGGAAAAGGGTGGCAAAGGATGTTCGTTGTATTATTATTCCGGCCACACCCACAATATACAGGGAAGCACTAAAAAGGGGATATTTTGAGGTTTTTCTCGATGCCGGCTGTATAATATCGCCACCCACCTGTGGGCCTTGCTTAGGAGGGCACATGGGCGTACTTGCAAAGGGCGAACGTGCCATAGCAACGACAAACAGGAACTTTATTGGGAGAATGGGGCATGCAGAAAGTGAAGTATATCTTTCAGGAGCGGCTGTGGCTGCTGCAAGTGCAGTCAAGGGCAGAATAGCACATCCGGATGAAATAGAATAAGCTCAAGCTTAGAAGACAAGGGTATTGATAGAATTAATTGCGTTTGTAGCGTTTGTAGCGTTTTTTGAGTTTGTTGTGTTAAGGTGAGAAAAGTTGAATGCGATCTAACCTTCTGTCTTTCTCCTCTTGAACCCTTATTTATAAGCTGTCAACTATATCGCTATGAGCTATCAGTCATGAATTAAAAAAAAGGAGTTGAAATGAAACTTAAAGGAAGAGTCTGGAAGTTTGGGGATAACATCGATACGGACATTATTATACCTGCGCAATATCTTGCACATACAGATCCAAAGGTGCTGGGCCAGCATTGCATGGAACCATTGCGACCTGGATTCAGCAAAGAAGTGAGACAAGGAGATATAATTATAGGAGGCCTTAATTTTGGATGTGGCTCGTCAAGGGAACATGCACCGATTGCCATATCAGCTTTAGGTATACCTCTTGTAATAGCAAAGACATTTGCGAGGATATTCTATAGAAATGCTTTTAACAAGGGGCTTGCGCTTTTGGAAGCCGATATAATCGATTTGGTTGAAGAAGGCGAAGAAATTGAGGTAGATATATCCACAGGAGCCATAAAATGCAATCAAAAAGTGATCAAAGCCAAGCCTATTCCGCCCTTTATGGAAGAACTTATAAATCATGGCGGACTTGTAAAATATCTTAAAAATAAACTGGAGGAACAGCATGAAAGAGTTTAATGTGGCGGTGGCCGGTGCAACTGGAGCTGTAGGAAACGAGATGGTGGCAACACTTGAACAGAGAAAGTTTCCAGTAAAAAACCTTAAGCTTCTTGCCTCGTCAAGAAGCGTTGGCAATACTATTTCATTTAAAGGAATGGACCTGAAGGTCGAAGAATTAAATGAGGAGTCATTCAAGGGTGTTGATATAGGATTATTTTCTCCAGGCGGTTCGGTAAGCCTTAAATTTGCGCCAATAGCAGCAGCAAGCGGATGCGTGGTTATCGACAATACAAGCGCTTTCAGGATGGAGCCGGATATCCCCCTTGTAGTGCCTGAGGTTAATGAGCATGCAATAAAGGACTATAAAAACAGGGGTATCATAGCTAATCCGAACTGCTCTACGATTCAGATGGTAGTTATATTGAAACATCTTCACGATGCGGCGCGGATTAAAAGGGTTGTTGTTTCTACATACCAAGCTGTTTCAGGAACAGGAAAAAAGGCAATTTATGAACTTGAGCAACAGGTTCTTGCCATATATGGTCAGAATGAGATTGTGAAAAAGGTTTACCCTCACCAGATAGCCTTTAATTGTCTACCGCATATCGATTCATTTATTGAAAACGGTTATACAAAAGAAGAGATGAAGATGGTAAATGAAACAAAAAAGATCATGGAAGATCAGAATATCCAAGTTACTGCTACAACCGTAAGAGTGCCTGTTTTTTATGGCCACTCTGAGTCTGTTAATGTTGAATTTGAAAAGGATTTGACACCTGAGGAGGCGAGAGAGATTTTGAGCAAGGCGCCAGGTGTTAAAGTTGTGGATAATCCGTCGAAGAATCTCTACCCTCTTGCAATAAATGCGGCAGGCAAAGATGATATATTTGTGGGACGTATAAGACGTGATGAGTCTGTTGCACATGGGTTAAACATGTGGATTGTGGCGGATAACATAAGGAAGGGTGCAGCATTGAACGCAGTACAGATAGCAGAGGTACTTGCGAAAAAGTATCTGTAAAAATATTGGGTTATTTTTTAGCGTGAAGCGATTTAGTGCAAGATTACGATTGAGCAACTAAACGTTTCACGCCGCCATCTCATGTAAGATGTGCAATAAAAGGGGTTTTGTGGAATACTATCTTTCGTCTTTCGAGAATGAACAAGATCTTTCATCTTTTTGATTCAAGAGAAGAGGCGCTAAAGACACTTTGGGTTAACAGATAGTAAATCTAAATTATTTGCTAATGGGTGTTTCGCCGTGTTTTGGCGGCTGTGTTTTTTGAATTTCGTCGATCTCTTCTTCTAAATCGTTTATCTCCAATTTCATCCTTGTTATAGAACTCAATCTTTCCTTTAGAAATGGGCTGTCTGTTTTAGGCGTTTTGCCGGATACGTACTGGTCATAGACATATTCACCAATTTCTGCGTATATATTATGAATGCTTCGCTTAAGTTTTAGAATATCAACATATTTCTTTTTGCCAATCTTTGCCTGTTTTTCCACATTGAATGCTAAATCTTGTGCGGTTTCCTTGAGGGTTTTTAAACCTTCTTCAGTTTTTTTCTTCAATTCGTCAATAATAGCCATATGTTCCCCCTTTTTCAATATAGGGCGTTTATTTTTCTATTGGTTAAATGCCCTTTGTGTTTTGATATTAATATAAGGAAACAGAGCAAACATATCAAGTAACATTTGGTTTGCCACCATCAACAGTCCGCAAAATGAAATAACCGATAACAAAAAATAGTGAAACAGATAGGACAGCAGGTCTCTGACTTCCAAATGTGGAAGACATTGCTCCGAAAACAATGGGTCCTAAAATGGCCGATGACTTACCAACAAGGTTATAAACTCCGAAATACTCTGACTCCATACCTTTTGATATGAATTGTGTATAAAATGCGCGTGTGGCCGCCTGAATTGTGCCGAGGCTAAGGCCAGCCACAGAAGCAATAAGCATAAAATATAATTTATTGTTGACAAAATAGGCAGCGATTGTGATCGCGATCCATATCAAAAGGGAAAGACATACCACCTTCTTGGGTCCCCAATAGTCTATTGCCCTTGCCATGGTTAAGACGCCTGTAAGCGCTGTTGCCTGAACAACCAGATACATATAAATTAGTTCTTCAGGCATAAATCCCAGTGTGGTTGCTGCGAATATGCTTGAAAACACGATTACCGTATTGACTCCGTCCTCATAGATCAGGTACGCGAGTAGAAACCGCCGTTGATCCTTTTTCGACCATATCATTTTGATATGCTTGGCTGTTTCCTTAAAACCATAATTTGCGTAAATCATGGGATGTTTTTTCATAAAAGATTTTTGCGGTACACCTTTTTTTTCGTCGCCTGGTAGAAAGAGAAAGGCAGGAACGGAAAACATCATGAAGAATAGCGCAACCATCGACCATGCGTAACCTATCATGTTATGTTTTACCATTATCAAAGCAATGATTAGGGAAAAGATAGAGCCAGCATATCCGATACCAAATCCCCAGGCTGATACCCTGCCTTGATGTGTCTGCTTGGAAATAATAGGCAGAAAGGCATTATAAAAGATAATGCTACTTTCCATGCCGATGTTTGCAATCACCATGAGCGTAAATCCCTCTATGACCATTCCCTTCTGGAGAAAAGAAAAGGATGCGACTGCAAAGATACAAAGAAGCGTGAAGCACAGAAGCATCCTTTTGCGTGTGTTAGAATAATCTGCAATACCTCCGAGGATAGGGGAGGAGATGGCCACAATGGCCATACTTACAGCAATTGCACGTCCCCACCATAGATCTCCTGCACCTGAGTCATTTCCCACAATAAAATTTGCATAGTATACTGGAAAAATTGTGGCAGCTATGACAGCCGAATAGCTCGAATTTGCAAAATCATATAAACACCAGGAAAATATCTTTTTGTTCATGAGGTATTTTTGCGACACATCTTAACTTTTTTATATTGTACCAATCAACATTAACATTTAGGCGTGGCTTTCAACCTGTTATTGAATTACTTAAGTTATTGTGATACATTACGAATCTGATCACAAAAGATAGATTTGTCGTTTGTGGAATTTAAAGTGGATATCAGAAATAGGTTAGAGGAAAGAGAAGAATCAATATTATCTCCTTATGCTCAAAGAAGCAATAAGACAAGGGGTAGGCTCAAAGAAGAGACAGAGTGTGATATCCGCCCGGCGTTTCAGCACGACCGCGACAAGATAATCCACTGCAAGTCTTTTAGGCGTCTCAAGCACAAGACACAGGTGTTTTTATCTCCAGCGGGAGACCATTACAGGACAAGGCTTACCCATACGCTTGAGGTATCGCAGATTGCACGAACTATTGCAAGATCCCTTTTGCTCAATGAAGACCTTGTGGAGGCTATTGCTCTAGGTCATGACCTTGGTCACACCCCATTTGGTCATGCAGGCGAAGATGTATTGAACAGGATTCATAAAGGTGGCTTCAGGCACTATGAACAGAGTTTGAGGATTGTAGATACCCTTGAAAAGGATGGGCAAGGGTTGAACCTTACTGCGGAGGTAAGGGATGGCATACTGAAGCATTCAAAGGGAAAAGGAGAGATAATCCTGAGAGATGAACACGAAAAACCACTTACAAAAGAGGCAGAAATTGTCAGAATCGCAGATATCATCGCATATATCAACCACGATATTGACGATGCAACAAGAGGTGGTGTCATAGCAGAAAAGGATCTGCCGAATGATTCAAGGATGTTTTTAGGTCAGACGACTTCAAAGAGGATTGATAGTATGGTTCGCGGTGTTATTAGCGAGACGACGAAATACAACGATTTGCCTGTTTCATTTGGTGAAGAGTTAGAATATCACATTGTAAAATTGAGGGATTTTTTATATGAAAGGGTGTATGACAGCGATATAGTCCACAGGGATTTTTTCAAGTGCTCGCGCATCATTGAAGATCTGTATGCATATTTCCTGAAAACACCTGATGCGTTTTTTGCAGAGACAGGTAAAAATGATTACTACGATGAGCCAGAAGTGTGCGTATGTGATTTTGTCTCCAGCATGAGTGACAGATATGCGTTTACACTCTTTGAAAGGATTTTTCTTCCATTGCCATGGAAGATGTAGGTGTAGAACAGCGGACAGAGGGACGGTCTGAAATTTGAACGTCTGATAGAAAAGGAGTTTAATGGTATGATGGACAAGGTTTATAGCCCACGCGAGATAGAGGCAAAATGGTACACATTATGGATTGAAAAAGGGTATTTTATCGCAGATAATACATCTGAAAACCCTCATTTTTCAATGGTAATTCCACCGCCCAATGTAACAGGGTCTTTGCATATGGGACATGCATTAAATAATACTTTACAGGATGTTGTAACGAGATTCAAAAGGATGTCAGGCTTTAATACGCTATGGGTGCCGGGAATGGACCATGCAGGCATCGCCACACAAAATGTCGTCGAAAGAGAAATTGCCAAAGAAGGGATCAACCGTGAGATGCTGGGAAGGGAAAGGTTTATAGAAAGGGTATGGCAATGGAAAGAACGATCCGGCGGCACAATAATTGAGCAGTTGAAAAGACTTGGTTCTTCCTGCGACTGGACAAGAGAACGATTTACAATGGACGAAGGATTGTCAAGGGCGGTAAGAGAGGTTTTTGTAAGGTTGTATAATGAGGGTTTGATCTATAGAGACAATTACATCATAAACTGGTGTCCCCGCTGTAAAACAGCACTTTCAGATCTTGAGGCAGAACACGAGGAAACAGGCGGTTTTCTTTACCATATACATTACCCGCTGGAGGATAACAAAGGCTACCTAACTGTAGCAACGACAAGGCCTGAGACCATGTTTGGGGATACTGCCGTAGCTGTTAACCCGGATGATGAGCGTTATAAAGAATATATCGGTAAACATGTGATTCTGCCGATTGTAAATAAAAAGATTCCAGTCATCGGGGATGCATATGTTGATGCTTCATTTGGAACAGGTGTACTAAAGGTTACGCCTGCTCACGATCTGAATGACTTTGAGATAGGCAAAAGACATAGGCTTGAAGTGATAAAGGTCATGGACGATGAAGGTTGCATGAACAAATATGCAGTTCATTATGATGGTATGGACAGGTTCGAATGTAGGGATAAGGTTGTTGAGGAACTTAAACAGAATGGTTTACTCGAAAAATTAGAGCCATACGCACTTGGTGTTGGTAAATGTTACAGGTGCAAGACGGTTGTTGAGCCCTCGCTTTCATTGCAATGGTTTCTTAAAATGAAGCCTCTTGCAGAGCCCGCTATTGAGGCGGTAAGAAACCACAGGGTAAGAATAATTCCAGAAATGTGGGAAAAGGTTTATTTTGAATGGATGGAAAATATACGTGATTGGTGTATATCGAGACAGATTTGGTGGGGTCACAGGATACCTGTATGGTACTGTGATGCTTGTAACAAGATATATGTGTCAGTTGAGGATATGCAAAACTGTGAGGCTTGCAAAGGTCAATTAAGACAGGAGTCAGACGTACTTGACACGTGGTTTTCATCAGGGTTATGGCCGTTTACAACGCTTGGTTGGCCTGAACAGACCCAGGACCTGAAAACATACTATCCTACATCCCTTTTAATAACAGGGTTTGATATCCTCTTTTTCTGGGTGGCGCGCATGATAATGATGGGGCTTAAGTTCATGGATGATGTGCCTTTCAGGGAGGTATACATCCATGCCCTTGTGAGGGATGCAGAAGGGAAAAAGATGAGCAAATCAAAGGGGAACGTAATCGATCCTTTGACGATGGTAGACCAATACGGTACCGATGCGTTCAGATTTTCACTTGTGATGTTGGCGGCGCAGGGAAGGGATGTCCTGCTTTCAGAAGAAAGGATAGAGGGTGTCAGGAATTTCGTAAACAAAATATGGAATGCATCAAGGCTCACAATATCGCTGCTTGAGAATAGTCCAGGGGATGTGGCTTACGATACCTCTAAATCTGATATATCAGAAAGATCTCAGTTTTTGCCTGACAGATGGGTACGCTCGAGGATTCATAAGGTCATTGCAGACGTGATTGACGGTATCAATACATACAGGTTTAACGAGGCTGCAACAATCTTGTACAACTTTATATGGCACGAATTCTGTGACTGGTATCTCGAGCTTATAAAACCAAACCTCTATGGAAAGGTAAAGGCATTTGACATTGCATTGACAAAAATGGAACTATATAGGACATTGATCGATATATTAAAGCTTTTGCACCCTATCATGCCGTTCATTACTGAAGAGATTTACCAAAAATTGCCGGGTATTTCGGCTGAAAGCATTATGATATCGCCCTTTCCTGTTTTTGATGAAAAAGAGGTGGACGAAAGTGCCGAATCAGATATGGATATTATTATGGGTGTTATTGATGTAATAAGAAATATCAGGGGTGAAACAGGCATTGCCCCTAATGTCAAGATTGAAGCTGTCTTAAGGACGACAGTTCATAGTGCGTTACTTGAAAAATATGAGTTTTACATCAAGGAATTGGCAAGGCTTGAGCATCTTTCGTTTGCCGGTGAACAGGCACCTGAAAAATCAGCCATAGGATTGTACAAAGGCGTAGAGGTATTTGTACCTGTAAAAGACCTTATCGATATACCCAAAGAACTTGCAAGAGTCGAAAAGGAACTGTTGAAAATCGATGATGAGATTGAGAGACTCAACAAAAAGCTTAATAATGCGTCTTTTCGTGAAAAGGCGCCTCAGGAAGTAATTGAAAAAAATGAGCTGAGCTACAACGTGTTCATGGAAAAAAGGGCTAAGCTTATGACAAGCAGAAATATCTTTGAAAGCCTTTGCGGAGATTAAATGCCCCTGACATATAGGATCATAGAAGAATTTGTAACAGAAAACAGGGATATCATGATGGACAAGAGTCTTCTCCGTCACGATAGATACCATATACTTGCTGGCCTCAGAGACAGGCTCCAATCTTCCTTGAAGGATTATGAAGAATTTGAATCTGAATTAACCTCACTTGTAATGCAAAGGATAGAAAAGGCAGATACTTACGAAGAGTTGAACGAATGCCATGTCCGGGCCGTTATAGGCATAGAAAATTTTTTCCTTGAAGAGAATACCGTTATCGATGTCCATGACCTTTTTCGTATTGTAAGGGACGCCATTACAATAAGATCTATGAAACTCCTCGAAAAAGAAATGGAAAGAGATGGCTTTGGTGCCCCACCAGTGGCGTATGCATGGGTAGGGCTTGGCAGTGAAGGTCGTGACGAGCAGACAATGCTTACTGACCAGGATAATATGATTATTTATGGAGAGCCGGAACATAACGATAAAACAAAAGAATCCATTGATGCTTATTTTCTTGAGTTTTCCAATAGGGCGGTAGAGGCTCTTCACAGGGTGGGTTTCGAGAAATGCAAAGGCGGGGTCATGCCATCCAATGAAAAATGGAGAGGCTCTATGGATGGCTGGAAAAGGCGTCTGGAGGACAGGATTACATATGAAAGAGGGATTTTTGAATCACTCGATGTTATTATCCTTACCGACGCAAGGTTTATATACGGTGAAAGACAACTGATAGACCGCCTTTTAAAATTTTTTTTCGAATTTTTGAGGGATAATAGACATGTAATGAAAGACTTCATCAAGACAGCGGTTCTGATGCCGACTGCACTGTCTTTTTTCAACAACTTCAAGGTGGAAAAAGATGGGGAATATAAAGATACCTTTAATATCAAATTGACAGGTTGGGCACCATTGATTTTATCTGTAAGAATGCTTTCCATAAATAACGGCATTTTTGAGGTGAACACACTTAAACGTATAAAATTGTTACGCGAAATGAATATCATAAAGCAGGAAATGGAAAATGATCTGATAGATGCATATCTGACATTTGTGAGGTTCAGAATAATGAATCAGGTTAATAGCAGGACTGAAGGCAACAATCTTCCTGGTGCTGCAAATCATATTAATCCTGAGATGTTAAGACCTGACGAGCAGGAGAGGATACGCAAGGCAATGAAATCCGTCGAGGCATTACAAAAATATATACAAGAGGTTTTGTTGTTCGGTCAGTAGACTGAAAAAAGTTTACAAGAATGCAAGAAATAGTATTTTGGAGGGATTTATGAAAGTCGTGGAGTTGATGAATAAAAATGTTGTTACGTGCCACCCTTCGGAAACTCTAACCGTAATTGTTAACAAATTTGAACTTTTCAATATCGCGGGGATGCCGGTTGTAGAAAAGGGTAAACTTGCAGGGATAATATGCCAGAGCGATATCCTGAGAAAGATCAAGGAGGGAGATAAGACGCTCAATGAGTTGACGGTTAGAGATGCTATGGTGGAAAACGTTATAACAGCCCCACCGGTTGAATCGGTGTTTCGTATTGCCAATACAATGGTTCAAAAACAGATCAACAGGATACCAATCGTGGAAAACGACGTTGTCGTTGGGATAGTGACAAGGGGCGATATAATCAAGGCTGTGGCCGAGTGTGGGTAGTATGAGACAGATATGGGATTGCAATTTTTTTGCAGTGGAACAAAAGAATTGTGGCATAAAGCGGCGGTATTCATTGTCTATGGCGTTAAATGGTTTGTTATTAACTAAACACTGTGGTTCGGAGGAACGATGAAAATTACAAAGGATGTGGTGGAATATGTGGCGCATCTGGTCAGGCTTGAGCTTGATCCTGACGAAGTGGGGCTATATACGTTACAGATAGACAGCATTCTTGAGTATATGGATAAGCTTAATTCCGTTGATACTAAAGGTATAGAGCCTACAAGCCACCCCATGCCAATTGAGTGTGCTTTAAGAGAAGATGTAGAGCAGGATTCGTTTGGTGTTGATGAATCTGTGCAAAACGCACCTGAAAGGAAGGGTTCTTTTTTCAAGGTACCACCGGTAATAGAGACAGATTGAATACGTGAACAATGGATAGTCAAAAATGAACATCAATGTTAGGAAGGTTTGTCTGTTGCAGACATGAAATCCTGAAAATGTCATCTGTGGGCTATCGATTATCATTAGATAAGAGGAGTTAACGTGGAAACATTGCTTGATTTGAACATTTCGCAGTTAAGGGAACTCCTTAAAAAAGGGGAGATCTCTTCGGTTGAACTCACCAGGTTTTATCTTGACAGGATAAAAAGGTATGACAATGAGTTGGGAAGCTACATTAACATAACAGAAGACATTGCAATGGATATGGCAAAAAGGGCGGATGCCAGAATTGCAAAAGGGGAGGAAGGAAGGTTGCTTGGCGTACCGCTTGGCATAAAAGACAATTTTTGTGCTAAAGAGATAGAAACAACCTGTGCATCCCAAATTTTAAGGGGTTTTATTCCGCTATATGATGCAACAATAATAAAGAGATTGAAGGATGAAGGGTTTGTACACCTCGGTCGTTTGAACATGGATGAATTCGCAATGGGTTCATCAACGGAAAATTCATCATTTCAAATTACAAAAAACCCCTGGAACACAGAATACATTCCTGGTGGTTCAAGCGGTGGTTCTGCTGCTGCTACTGCTTCAGGATTATGTGTGGCATCGCTTGGAACAGATACGGGCGGATCCATAAGACAACCGGCAAGTCTTTGCGGTGCTGTTGGCATGAAGCCTACCTATGGACGGGTATCAAGATATGGTGTTATCGCACTCGCATCCTCGCTCGATCAGATAGGGCCAATAACACGAAATGTATCGGATTGTGCCACATTGATGGGCATTATATCTGGTTACGACAGTATGGATTCAACATCTTTTAACCATAATGTACCAGACTATAGCGCATATCTTGGAAGAGACATAAAGGGTGTTAGAATAGGGATTCCAAAAGAGTACAATATCGAGGGTATCGAGCCTGATGTAAAAAAGACCGTTGATAATGCCATCTCATTTTATGAAAAAAACGGTGCATCTATTGTTGAGGTTTCGCTCCCACATACGGAATATGCTGTTGCAGTATTCTATGTTATTTGCACGGCCGAGGCCTCTTCCAATCTTGCCCGTTTTGATGGGGTGAAATATGGATTGAGGATCAATGGAAAAGACATAATCGATATGTACAAAAAAACAAGGCGCAAAGGTTTTGGTAAAGAGGTGAAAAGAAGGATTATACTCGGCACCTATGTACTTTCTTCAGGTTATTATGATGCCTATTATAGAAAGGCCAGCCAGGTGAGAACTCTTATCAGGCGGGACTTCGAAGAGGCATTTAAAAGATGCGATATCATCATGACACCTGTTTCACCTACGACAGCGTTCAAGGTCGGCGAAAAGATGAAAGACCCGCTGACTATGTATCTTTCAGATATATTTACCATACCGGTAAACCTTGCCGGTTTACCAGGTATGTCACTACCATGCGGATTTAACGGTGCAGGCCTACCTATTGGCTTGCAGATTATAGGGCAACCACTTGATGAGGCGAGGATGCTCCAGATTGCTTATGCATTTGAGACACAAAACAATGTAAAAAAGATACCAGATAAATACAGGAATAAGGACTAAATGCCACAATGAGTGTGAATCCATTGAAATTGGGTGATGTGGGTGGATGAGATAGACCCGAGACGGTTTTTGATTTCCTTGAAGGGTATGGGGATTGAATCATACGTCTCAAATAGAAAAGAAGTTTTAACACTTTCTTTTTTGCGCAAAAAGGTGAAAGCGTGTACAAAATGCCCCCTTTCTGCAACGCGAAGGAACGTTGTGTTTGGCGAAGGCGACGAAAGGGCGCGACTGGTGTTTATCGGGGAAGCGCCGGGCGAGGAAGAAGATATCCAGGCAAGACCATTTGTTGGAAGGGCGGGTAAGTTTCTGGATCAGATGATAGAAAGAGTGGGGCTTAAAAGGGAAGATGTATATATCTGCAATGTGCTCAAATGTAAGCCGCCTAACAACAGAGACCCTGAACCATTGGAGGTTGATGCCTGTAAAGGCTATCTGTTTTCCCAGCTTGACCTTATAAATCCAAAGATTATCTGTACGCTCGGCAGACATGCCTATAATGTGTTATTCGGCGTCGACGAGAAGATAACGAAGATCAGGGGGGTATTAACATCATACGATGGCATAAGACTTCTTCCGACATACCATCCTGCCTTTCTCTTGCGAAATCAGAATCGGATAAACGAGGTCTGGGAAGATATGGAGAAATTGAAACAGCTTTTAGGTAGGTAGATCAATTAATCTCCTATGTCACATCGTTAAATCCAACATATCAAAAATATTCTTTTGTGCTTTTGCAAACCCTAATTTTTGTTCAGTTGACAAGGAGGAAGTAAAACTTTATAATATAAGTGATATTTTTCACTTATCCACAGGAGGCTAATATATATGGTTACAGGTCAAGGATATAAGGGCAGCGAAGATTATATTGCTTCAAAACCTTTAATGGAAATCGTCAATGTCTCAATTGCACTGGGAAAACCACTCGTAATAAAAGGAGAGCCAGGCACAGGTAAAACCCTTCTCGCTCACAGCATCTCTAATGCCCTCAACAAGAAACTACTCATTTGGAATATCAAATCAACAACAAAGGCAAAAGACGGACTTTATGTGTACGATACGGTCCAGAGGCTTAATGACGCACGTTTTAAAGATAAAGACATATCGGATATACGACAATACATAAAAATGGGCAAATTAGGTCAGGCATTTAAAAGTGATGAACAGGTTGTATTGCTGATTGACGAGATAGATAAGGCGGATGTTGAATTCCCTAACGACCTCCTCAATGAGCTTGACGAAATGTCGTTCCACATACCTGAACTTGATGAAGAGGTTAAGGCAAAACACAGGCCTGTCGTTATCATTACGAGCAATTCTGAAAAAGAACTGCCTGATGCCTTTTTGAGGAGATGTGTTTTCCATTATATCGAATTTCCCGACGAGGAGATGATGGAAAAAATAGTAAGAGTCCACTATGCAGATATTGAGAACAAATTATTGAGAGAGGCTATAAAAAGATTCTATTGGATAAGAGACGTAGATGGTTTGAGAAAGAAACCCTCTACCAGTGAACTTATAGATTGGATAAAGGCTTTAATGATCGGCGGAATAAGCGCTGACAAGATT
>Ga0302249_1000929_pt1 | contig 22844 bp, 15 predicted proteins | sample AAG_UR_Val_MG_FD_193531 | JGI IMG/M metagenome (GOLD analysis project Ga0302249, IMG submission 193531) | Enriched activated sludge microbial communities from anaerobic digester in WTTP, New Holstein, Wisconsin, United States - AAG_UR_Val | ecosystem: Engineered > Bioreactor > Anaerobic >... | reverse complement strand
GAGAGGGCCCGGGGCGGACCCGGCGGTCCCGCGCGCAATGCGCAATAAAAAACCCCTCCGAACGAGGGGTCGCGGCAGGGAATTCTGGTGGAGGGAACGACGACCTACCGCAAAACAGTCTCAAAGCTCGCGCTCCTCGTAACGCCTTGATAATAAACGCCGAAGTCGTCTTGCACAACCATTTCCCGCCAACACGACCAGAGAAACGAATTTCTTTCCTGATTTCCCGATACCGGACGAGGGTGACGGGTTTGCAGTAAAACCGGATACCTGACGTCGAGCCGCAACAACTTCGAATCCGGTTTTCGGACGCCGGTTCGGTTCCCAAAACGGGAATCGAATTGAGGTGCGCATCACCCCTTCGGCGGATACGGATCGTTCCCGTGGCTGTCCTTGTTCTGGATCTTCCCGTCCTTGCCATGGATGTAGAACTCGGTGCCTTGGTTCTGGCTGATCTTGCGCCCGGCATCGACGGCATCCTGCTTCTTGTCGAAGTGGCCGCTGCTACGGGTCGCGCCGTCTTTCTTGACATCCCAACCGCCGTCGGCGTTGGGCACAACATGATGTGATCCTGGTTTTTTGGGCATGGTCGCCTCCTGTCTCTTTGTCTTGAGAAACACCTTAGCTATTCAGGCGGAATCATTTCGATCCGAGGGTCACGACTAATCAAATCAAAACGTCCGTCAGTCGCCCTTGTGAAAGCAAATCGGTAATCATCAGCAATGCGATCAAATGGCCATTCTTCTGATACTTTAACCGCCATCCTCTGGCGTCCGTCCGGACTGCATAGGTACGTGCTCTGATTGTAACGACGAACTAAGATCGTATCAGCGTCGGGTATCTTCTCCAGAGTAAACCTGGGGAACGATGGGATATTGGCTGGTTCACTATCGAAATTGGACCAATGGAGATCAAGCCAAGCCTGAGTCTGCTCGCTGACCTGGCAGCGCAATGCCGCGATTGTGTCTGGCTCACGAAGCTTTTTACGGACCATGGATGGTGAATTTCCAATATCAATATCACACGAAGCCAGTTCCGTGGCAGACGCACGCGAACGCACTCCGGCAAGAAAGGCCCATGCGGCCTTTTCTGAAGGAACGCCAAGCTCAACCAAGAGTGCGATGGCCGCAAGAATCTCCGATAACTCTTCGTTTCCGATCTGTTTGAGCTGCTGTGCAGCGGCGTGAATCAGCCAAGGGAACTGAAAACCATAGGCCTCCTTGCACGCGTCATCTGCCTCATCGGTCAATTCAAGGATCTCACGCATCGGACAGCCTGAAATCCAAGCTCCCCGAATCATGTCCAGAACATGCTTTTCAGGAAGATTGACAACAACACCTTTGGCATTCTCCCGCGCCCATTCTTCCAGCCATTCCAGAAATGCCAGCGTGGACTGAAGGTTTTTGTCTGCGTCACTTAAAAACTGCGCATATTGGAGAAATTGTTCACGATCCCTATACACGTTTGATGCGACAGAAACTGGAAGGCCTGATGCCACATACGCCTTTCTCTGGCTTGGCTCAGGTGTCATCTCAACTATTTTCTTAGCTCTTGCGGCAAGAAACCTGATCAACTCATCGGCATCGATTGAGAAGGTACTGTTTGGGGCTTGGATGACGGCCAATGAACTCCGGAAGACGGTGTCGGCCCACACTTCTGGGTTTTCCAAATTAGGATTAACTTCAGGATCTTCATGGAGAGCGAGAAGACCATCGTCAATAAGGTCCATTATTTCAAGGCAACCGGCAGCGACTTGTTCATTCAGATTGGAAAAATCATTTTCTGCAACCATGGTCATGAGGTCTTCGAAATCTATGCCAGCCCTTTCAGCGGCTTGATGGATAATGCCAAGCGCAAAGAGCAGACCGCTTTCAACGGGCTTGCTTTGGCTGAGGTTGAAGTAACCTGCTGCTAATTCTCGGTCCTGTCTGATCTGCCAATCTTCTCTTGTCTCATCGACGGCATAGAGAACTTTCCCTTCGCCATCAACAAAGGCTCGACCTGCACGACCGCAAATGTTCCAAAAATCCCTATGATCAATAGGCTGATCTGTTTGGTAAGGAGTGGCCACAATAACAGAAGAAATGCCTATGTTGACACCTTGAGCCAGTGTTGACGACGCAATAATAATTTTTGGTGAAGTGGAACGCATTAGGCGTTCTGTGGCCATACGCACTTGGGAAGGGAGTTTATTGCTATGGCATATTATGCCTTTCCTTGCAGCCGTCAGCTCAACCGCATTGTCTTGCAGCTCCTCTTGGCATGTGGCCAGAAAAGCGTTCCATTCATTTTCAGGCCAATTGTGATCTTCCGCATTTTCTCCAATTGCAGTGAGAACACAAGCAGCGAGCCCTGGAATACTATTTGCTCGGGCTGAAAATATCATCACAGGCCCTACTGAACATAGTCGTACTGCCGATGCCGCAATTGCTTCATTTTTATTCTGGGGGAAAAGGGATCGCCGATTTTTCCATCTCGCCAGTTTGCGGTCATACTGCCTTTTGCATTGGCTCGCGATAATAAATTGACGATTAAAAGAAGCAAAATCGCCTTTCCAGTCAATCCTTACACTGCTTCCTTGCCAACGCAGGATTCCAAATCGCTCCGACGAGGGCTTCCAGCCGGATTTTGCAACATTTCCAACATCTCCGGTTAACCACACAGCAAGCTCTCCCGGATTTGGCAAAACAGCGGAAAGCAAGAGTATGCGGCATGCGGAAGATCTGGCCAACACTCTGAGATGGTCAATGAAAAGCTCGTTCTTAACGTATCTTTTATCCGCACCAATCAGATGCCCTTCATCGATAATGATGAGCCTGACATCATTCAGAAGCTCGGGCGAGGATCGTAAGATTGCCCTAGTTTTTTCAGGCGTTGCTATGGTGATAGTGGAGTCTTTGGCGATTTGTCTATCGGCGGAGCTAAGTCGAAACCCGCCATAGAGATGAGAGACAAGAAATCCGCACCGATCAAAGATTTGACCTAAAGTCTGCTCGATTTCCAATGCCAGCGACCGAAACGGGGCTAAATATAATATTTTTGCGTCAGGGTTTTCGTGGAGTGTTTGAAGAATGGCAAGTTCGGCAACCCGCGTTTTCCCTGAGCTGGTTCGCATGTTCACAACAGCACCGGTACGACCTTGACCAAGTGTTATAGGAATAGCGTCGAGCTGGGATCGCCACAGTTCTGTGACGGATTTCGATGCGAAGGCGTGCAGTCTTATATAGCGACTTAAAAGAGTTGAGTCGCCAGGAAAATATGGCGGCAAGGCGTGCCACAAGGATGCTTGATCGTTTCCAGATATCATAAGCCTAAGCAGACGAGCTATCCACCAGTGCGAGGGAGAATCGTAATCTGAGGCGAGTTCCATAGCGATATTTAAGTTTTCTATGGAAGTTGCTAAAAGCCGCTGATTCCCTGTGGCAAAATATTCGAGAACAAGGGAAGTTGACCGCGAAATAGAAAGTGTGACCGCATGGTGACATAGCGACCATGCGTCGGTCATAGTTGAGAGATCCGCCAGCAGATACTGATTTGCTTCAAGGATTACTTCGGCAGGCCTTTTGCGAATAAGCGATGCTACAATTCTTGCCAACGGAGTCAGCAATTCCGCTTTCCGGATGTAAACAAAGGCCCGTGAATATTGGCCAGACGCATGAAAGGCCATTGAAGCGATCAAAACATGAAAACTACTCGTAAGCTCTGTCTCTGCGTAAGGCGCATGAACATTGATGAGAAGGGCCGCTGCCTCTTCCATGGCAGTTATTGCTTCATCGGTTAATCTGGCCTCAGCCAGGCTAACCCCAGCCGCAAGAATTGAGTAAGCTGATAAGGTGACTTTGTCTGTAAGTGCGTCATCAAATGATGGGAAATTATCTTCCGATTCGCCGACCTCGTATAGAACATATCTAGCACTAGACTGGGCAAATAGATTTTCTATGTGGCCAGCTTGATGTTTTTGTAGGATTTCCCTGGCCTTCTCAGTCGGGATCGGCATGAGCTAACTCCTCAATCCCGTTAAAACAATCTTCGACCAAATTCCCAGGAGAATCAATTCCTAAGGAAATCATTACAAGAGTTCTCAGGGCTGCAGAAGTGTGCTGGTTTACTTTCGACTTGCTATTGTCAGTACTGAGGAGGAATCCAACATAACTGAGATCAAGTCTGCCTTGAGCCATCTTTACGGAGCAGTCTTCAACTCGATCTGCAAGTTCAATGTTGTTCTGCTCATACAAACGATCTGCCACAAATTGAAGAGAAGCAGGCAGCCCTGCTTGATGCGAACGTACAAGCCCACTGACAATATCCTGGATTGCCTTCTTTGAAGGGGTCCCACGAAATTTCGCTTCCCCGATTATTATTCTTGGCCGCCTCGAGGTAAAATCAAAGGCCAGCACATCATCGCCTTTCATAGCTTGATCGACATTCGGGTTATAACGAAGACGGTAAACAGGCAGGTTGGCACCAGATGCAGCACATATGTACTCGGCCAAGAATACCTCTGCCAAGTTTCCTTTTCTCGTTGTATCTGATGTGGGAAATCGTCGGATATTGGCATCCTCGATTGGATAGCCAAGAGCGCGAAGATTTTTTATTTTTCGGCGGTCTTGAGCAATCATTGCGGCGCTGACATGATGCTTTACAAGGGCGTCGCGCAATTGACTAATGGTTTCAGGACGACAATCGACGTCCTGCGCCAGAGAACGGTGAGGGACACCGCTATTTGTAGACCCATCTTCCGCAACGGTATAACAACCAAAGACTTCAGGGACTGGATGGTCTCCTAATATTTTTCGAGGTGACATTAGCTTCTCTTTTTATCTTGATCGGTGACCAAGTTGAAAAGACTCTGTTCTTTCGGAGATGAAGTCCGCCACGACTGCTTGGCAACGACCTCTCTTACTTTATCAAGCGAGGGAACCCCTTCCCGATTGCCACGTACAGGCATGCCGCCCTGTTTTATGAAATAGGGATTGGCCTCCGCAGAAGGACCTGGCTCCGCGAAATCGATGACAAATAGTGGCCTTTTGCGTTTAAGAGTTTCCTCTCCGGCTGCGAACGTACCACCGGTCAGCCCCGATTCCACGAGGATCATCGCATCAGAGAGACCAATGATCGTGCTGTTTCGTTTCATCGCATTCCGGCCGCTCCATGTGAGACGCGGAGGAAATTGGGATACCACCAGGTGGTTACTGGCCGATAAGAGGTTGACAACATCTCGCTTTCTCTGGAATCTAAGAATTCCCTCAACGAGGACGAAGATCGTAGTGCCGCCATTCTCCATGGCAGCTTTGTGGGCCGCCATATCAACACCATGCGCATAGCCACTCACTACGCATATTCCCTCTTTGGCAAGCTGCAACGCACATCGCCCAGTGATCGCCAGTCCTTTATCTGAAGCCTTTCTCGAGCCACAAAACCCCACACCCGACTCGTCAAAAAGTGACTGGTTCCCTTGGACAAAAAGTACCGGTGGTGCATCAGACTGAAGAATTTTTTCAATCCGTTCAGGATAGGAAGATGCCCCCTGCCAGATGACACTGACGCCATGATGCTCAAGCTCGTCAGCAGTTTTGCCCGCCTCATCCCGGGCTTCTACGATATTTTGGGCCACATCAGGCTTTACGCCAATCTCCGCAGCAAGAGAATGAGCAGACAAACAGATCTCCCGGGCAGCATTCTCACCGTGAGCCACAGCATAGGTGAGTAAACGCCGAAGGGCTGCTTCGCCTGATCCTTTCGCTTGGATGAATTGGAGAATGGGTTGAATCATTGGTTATCGCTATCCCTCATTGACTTTACGCAAACCAAGCCAAAAACATTTCGAACCCCGGCACCCATCAGGGCTTTTGCGTAGGCCCACATCGTGATGCCCGATTGGTACAGATCATCAACGATGACCACATCCCGTCCGTGAACACTCGCAGGATCTAGAGCGACAGAATTGGCTGTCTGGTAGATCGTCGTCCATACGGTCACTTTTTGCTGGATGGTCAGCTGCTTCATCTGTGGTTTTTGAACCAAGAGGCGCGGCTCGATGAAGCCGACCCCTTTACGTTCTGCCACATGTTTTGCGAAAGCCCAGGCTAATTTGCTCGACCCTTCCTGAGCAGGAATGGGAGAAACAACCGGACTCTCTGGAGTGCCAATACCCCGCAATGGCAAAAGGTCAAAGGCGTCCAGCAACGACTGCGACATCACAGTACAGTACTCCTGCTTTTTCTCCTGGGTCAGTTCGCCCAGGTGATACTTGAGTTGAAACTCTGCTTCTCCAAGAACACTTCGCGGCCCAATAGTACCGGACCCATCGGTGGTAAAGTTAAAATCCCCTGCAATACAATGATCGACTTCCGAGCCAGAAAAATGGTCTTGTAGCTGATTGCCCAACTTTAGCCAAACGCATTGATTGCCAGCGAACTCCGCCCACTGCTTAATTTCATCAATATCAACCTGATCTACCCTGTTTGCGGGCACCCAAATATTCTTAGTGTTGTTTTTTCCCTGCTTCCACCCAGTCGGGCTTGCCTGATCCAGTACAGGAAAATGATATTTGACCACAGCAAGCACATCCTGAGAGACGAAGAAATTGAGGCTGCCATCGTCATTTTCGTTGACGCGCATCCAGAAAGCACTTCGGTTCCTATTGAAGACTGTCGACTCGGGCATCAGCTTCCCCCATGCTTGTGGTGGTATCCGTAGTGGTCAGTTAACAATCCAAGCAATGCCATCTCAATCAGTGGTTTTCTCCTGGAAAATATCCACCTTGGTTTCAAGGCATGGCCTTAAATTAAGGTCGTTTGCCCCGATGCTGAACCAACTGGCAGGTTTTTGATAGAAATCGAGTCCTCGACCAATTTTGATGATCCAGCCGTTATCTATACGGATTTCCCGGTCATGCATGTTTGGGTTCAAGTCGATATCGAGAACAACATCCATCTCCAACAGACTCTGCTTCAATTCTCCAAGCCGGTCGTTTATTTCCATCATGTTTGTGCTGTCGTCATAGCTTGTGATCAACTTGATCCGTTTTACCGAGGAGTGTTTCAAGACGGCTTCACAGAACCGCACAAAATTTTGGATCTGGTGAGTCATCCTTATATACGGGTCTTCGACAACGATCTCCCGGGCATTCTTGACGTATGGCGCAATGATGGACTCATAGCTATGCCCTGTGTCGCCATACAGTATTGTGAAATGCCGCTCGCTTGGCCCTGGTTCGGCGGGGGATTGCTCTTGTTCCGGTGCGATGATTGTCGCCTGTTTAACCGGGCTCTCAGCCGGTGGTGGCGAGTCTGGAATTGACGCCGTAACACTCTCTTTTGAAATGACGGGTTCGACATCACTACCGGGTTCGTTTGCCAGTGTTCTGCGCAATGGATGCTGAGTCGCCGGTGCGTTGCGGGATTCTGGGCAAAATACGACGACCTCGCGACCATCAGCTGTCCGGTATGACATATTGATATTGGCGAATTCATCATCGGGCTTCCGCTTATTCATCTGTTCCTTGACCCGGCGGCGGCATTCCACCGCATAAGCCACGTATTCCTCGAACTCGGCGTCGCTCGGCGGGCCGTCAGGATGGAGAATTTTCAGCAAGGCACAAACAGTCTTCTTTATGCCCTTTTCGTCGCGCCCTTCGACCGATTTGCCGAGTTGAATCCGTTTGGTGACCTCCTCATAGCGATTGGTATGAGAAAACTGGTAGTGGAAAGCTTCGGCCAGGTAGTCCGTGATGAACCCATAGTTTGATGTCAAATAATCGCTGCTGTTTTTCGGCATCTCCCAACCGGGCAGATAACAGGCAAAGCGGTCCATCACAGCTAGATCGAACTCCTTGGGCAACGGCATGAACAAGTCGTGTTCGGTAGAGTTCACCACTTGCTCGATGGAGTAGTCGATGTTGCCGACAAAGGCCATACTGGCATCTGCGATGACCTCGACTCCCCGGGAAAATCGTCCGTTTGCGAGGTAGTCCTTCATGATCTGGATGGTGTCCGGGTCTTTGATTTTAATGCCCCCAACCTCATCGAAAGCGACCGTGTCCCAGAATCCGACAAGCCCGATGCGGCTCCGGGCATTGTTGTAAAAGAGCGTCGCCTTGGTGGCCTGTCCGCCACTGATCAGGGTGGAGTATGGGGAAAACTCACTGAAGAAATAGGACTTGCCTGTGCCTCGCGGTCCCAGTTCGACGAAATTGAAGTTTGGTTCAACCAGAGGGGCCAACCGGGCCACGAAGTGCAGCTTGAGCCGGTGAGAGAGCCTGCTGCCCTCCAGACCAACGGATCGCAGGACGATGTCCAACCACTCGTCGCGGCTGAACTTCTTCCGCCCCTCGGCATATCCTTCAAAATCGAACCGGCTCAGCTGAATGGGTCTTAAATCTTCAATGTAAAAAGCGTAGTCGTCATCTTCGATCTCGTTATAGCCGACGGTTATTTCGGCCCAGATCCCACCTTCAAGAAGACGGTTGTTATCGCGGTAAAACTTTTCCGAAATGGCAATTCGCTGGGAGTTGAAGTTTTCCAGAGCGGCCCAGTGGCGCTTCTCCTTCTCTACATACCGTACATGGACTTTGTCGAAAAACCGGTGTTTCCCCTTGGTCGCCACCTTTGACTGGGCAGCATTTGCCTCATCGGCACGGACGTAGTTATCTTGCAAAGTGGCAATGACAGCCTCCAGTCCTTCTTGTATTTCAGCTGCATCGTCACTGGCGCAATAACGCGCTAATAGAAACTCGAGCACAAACGTGGGGACGTTCGTGCCTTTCTTGATGCGATGCAGAAGGTCCTTGCGCACGACCTTTCCGCCAAACGCATCAAGTAACTTTATGTCCAACGCATCGTTTGTCATATTCACACCGTATAATCCGTCTCAAGATCCAGCTTGCTGTAAGTCGTTAAAGTCACCGGGTCCAATGCCTTTACCGTGAAGCTGCCTTCAAATTCAAGGTCCATCCGCAAAGTAACTGCAATGTTTTGTCCGGGCTTGATGGACAAGGTACGTGTAGCGGGATTGACCATGCCACCCAGCTTGATCTCACCAACAACATTGCCTTGTTTGTCGTGGGCTTCAACAAGAATCTCGAATGTCGCACTCATCGAGAAGAGATCCGCAGAGCTCGCCGAAATCTCGATTACGGGCAAGCGCGTCGTGATCTTGGTTGCGCCTCGTTTATAGTTGAGGGTGATTTTCGCTTGCGGTACAAACTTGCCTTCAGGCTCTTGCATCCTTACTGCGATGACCGGCACAACGGCCTCTTGCAAGGAAGCGCCCCCATGGAAGTACCACTCGCCAGCACGATAGGGAACCATGGCGCGAGGTCCGCCAATCTGGTTGAAGTCCCCCCGGATACCCAGATGCTGGGCTGAAATGACGAAATTTCCTGTATCGGAAACCCCGTCACCCAGAAGACATCTTTCGTGGACGTTGATCCATTTCCCCTGCGGTTTTGCGCACACGTCTCCGGCTTCCGTGGCCGTATTGAGATAAAACCCATGGTCGGTCACGACGAAGGCATCCTTGAATCCCAAGCCACGCAGCTTATGGATGGCCACCCGGATCGATTTCAACGACTCATGGATAAGCCGCAACGCCATCTCGGGCGTCGATTCCATATGCTGATCGATGGTTGTGCTGCGCAGAACGAAAAGCTCGACGCCTCCATCGACCTTGCCTTTGCCACGAACAAACTCGGTCAACGACATCTCGGCAAAGCGATCTCCAAACCGTTTCTTGAGCACATCCATGCGCTGCGTCACCTGTGGTAACGACTGCTCCCCTAACGCCACAACGACCTGATCCTCTTTGCGAATCAACTTCAATTCACTGCCAGCGCCGGGCAAAAGGCTCGCCATGCCGACCGGGGTTATGCTGGGAAGCTGAGCAAACGCGGCGTGCATCTCCACCTGCCCGTCATCAACCAGCTGCTTCTCCAGTTCCACCCCGAGTTCATAACGCAAGGCATCGATGAGAAGTACGGCGACCCGGCGACCGCTCTCCTGCAGCTTGGGCGCGATCATTTTGTCGAAAACATCACTATTGGCCAGGCGACCGGCAGGCGGCCAGCCAGACTGTTCGAGATGCCGGATAAACACGCCCTGTACCTTGTCGACCAGCTTGCGATAAGCCGTCCGAGCGTGAGGAATCACCACATCAACCCCGTCCTGCTTGATCAGCAGGTCTCGTTCGGCCTGTTCAAATTCCCGCTGTAAACGATCAACTTCCCGCATGCTGGAGGTGTAGAAATCGATCAGGGCCTCTTGGGTTTTGGCATGATCTGGCAGTTGACGATCTGCATCCTCGCAGGCTTCCACCAAGCTCACTGCAGCCTGAAGGAGCTGCCACTGGGCCTGGTTCTCCCCGCGTCCAATCCAGACCGAAGACTTGTGCCGACCGAGCATCTGCCGCAGCTTGTCGATGTTATCGCGCTTCAGTGCATCCACCGCCTGGGCGAAAAATGACCGTTCTTCAAACGGAAACGTATCGCGAACCCCCAAATCCTCCAGGTCCTTGCACGCATCGCGCAGGCCAAGGTCGGTTTCAATCGTCTCCGCCCGTTCAATGTAAAGAGGCTGGTTGGCCGTCGAGTCCCGCAGCCGGTCACAGAGATCCTCGATCAAGGGTCGGGCTTCAGCCACGGCGCAGGGCACATCCGACAACGCACCGGGAAGCGTTCCCGGCAGATCGTAGACAAATTCACTGAACAGCAAAAAGCGCCATAGCTCATCAGCAATGGGCGACCAATTCTTACTTTTGGTCTTCAGCTTGAGGCCCAGGGTGTTGGTGAGCAGTGTTCTGATTTCCGGCACCCAGGCGTCGCTGGATTTCAAAGACTCCAACTGCTTGGCTGTCGGAGCCAGAATGGCAAAGAGGATGTCTCGCGCCGATTCAACCTTCAGATGCGCCTGAAGCGTCGGCCATCCGGCACCACCACCCACGGCATCGATCACGTCAAATGTCGGGTTGGGGTTGTCGGCAAAGATCCGGCGAATTTCTGTGGCGTAGTCCGCCTTGGCTTTCAGGCAAAGGCTCTGATACTCATCGCCGTCCCCCCCGGGGAACTCCGTTCCGACAGCACCATAGATGGCAAAGGGGTCCTGCTGCCGATCCTCGTCGGTCAGAGGTTGGGCCGCCGGGACATAGACCAACAGATTCTCGAACATTGCCCCTGGCTTCCCAAGCTCCTGAAGCAAAGCAAGTGCTTGCTCGCGGCTCTCAATGCTGCTCTCCGTGGCATCAACGACGGCACATTTGTCAGCGGCCATTTCACAACAGAGGTCCCGGTAGCGCCGTTCAGGGTCATAGACGACGAGAACGCTGGCCTTCTTCAGCTTCGGCCTCAGCACCTCTTCCTGGATAAACTGTTTAATCGTCATGGTTATCACGTATCCTTGATGTCATCGTGCTTTGACCTCGGTGATGATCCTTTGCAGGTCAACGCTGCTCAAGTCCCGGGGCTGCCACTCAGTCGTCGTTGTCACCCGACCGCCACGGCCAACCTTCTCGACCTCGACTTCATGCCAGAGTTGGTCGTCAAGATCGTGAGCGATGGCGTAGCTTCGGTCCTTATGGCTGGCACGGACAACGCGATCCGGCCAGATGGAAAGGGCCAGGTGCGACCAGTCGTAATCACCGGCTTCCAGTTTTTCCCAGGTATCTTTGAGGCGGGCTTTCCATTGGCGATGCTGAAAGAGATTCCACAAAGGCGCAGCGGTGATCTGCACGCCATCGTTGAGATTGGGCTTCCAGAACCTGGCGATCCTTAGCAGTTCGTCACGGAAATCTTTCAGCTCCAGCTCGAGGTCGCTTAAGCGTTCGAGTTCTTTTTCCTCGGTGGATGACCGGTTGGATTTACTGCGCAAACTGGTTGCATCGCCGGATACCTCTTTGAGTTTCGGGTCGACGAAATCGTTCACGCAGGTATACAGCGTCTGATCAGTCAGACGGTGATAGTAAAGCCAGACTGTGTAAGAGCCTGATGGAGTTGAGAGTGGCCAGTAGATTGGGGCATAGCGGCGACTTTTGGTGTAGCGTCGAAGATGCTGTGTGAAGAATCGATTTGGATTTCGGAAGTACTCTCTCAAATCTGTTACAGATAGATTGACAAGTGCCTGCTGTTCAATTTCATTTGAACGCTCCCCTAGGGTAAGGTCAAATATATCTCTAATTTTTTCAATTAAATCCCAAGGGTTTCCTTCGTCAGAGCACAAAAATCCATGTGGTGCAATCTCAATTGGATAATTCTCTGGGTCGTAATTTTCTTCTTTTAATGCCCCCAACGGCAAACGAGGTAATGGGTCAAAAGGTGCTGGTTGCTGTGGAGGATTCTTCATCCCAGTTGCATAGCGGACATCCCATCTCCCCAAAGCGCATCCAAGAGCATAGGACAAAAAAGAGTCAAAACGCTCTTGCGCTGTCTCGGCGACAGATCCCTCCTCGTCATCCTCGTCATTTTCTTCAATTGAAGATGTGCCATGTTGAAAATCAACAGCCTCATGTAAATCTCGTTCAAGTGCTTCAGTATCACTAGCGTTTAGACCATATGCCTCCGAAATGAGTGCTTCAATTTCGCTGTCAAGCAGTGCATGCCTATCAAACTCAAGCTGGCCCGCATCTTCACTCTGCAACAAAACACTTGGCAGGACAAATTCTTGATATGGTTCAATACTTTGATAGAGCTTTTGCCGTCGAGCGACCTCATTTTTGACCAACTCAGCAATACGTTCTTGGAGAGAGTCGGAAAGGTCCGGCCATGGTAAAGTTTTCACCACTTCAACCATGTAATTCGGCCGTTGAAACATCTCGCCATAAAATCGGAGGTAAGCACTGGCAATATTTGATGCCGCAACCCCCATGGCTGCATATTCACAGCCCTCCACGGGGTATGCATTGTAGCGACTAGCTGATGGAATCGCCCCATCTGGAGTTACATACGGAATAAAACGCACAGCTCTTCGTGTCCAACTAAACCCCGGACGAAAGAAATGTTTATCAATGGCCTCTCTTAGCATCCAGATATTGGAGCGTACTGCACCCTTTGCATTGAGATTGCTCCATAACTCTCCGGCTTCTTTCTTCCAATTAACCACGAGAGTGACGGGAGCAAACCAAGGCTGTGAGCTTCCGCCTTTGATATATGGAATCCAGTCACCTGATCCATTTTTCTGTAGGCGGAGATTGCCAGCTGGCACTTCCCATATGGCACGGGCGAAACGTGGGTCATCCGCAGTCGCCAGACCTTGTCTTACATCAGCTATTTCAGGCGTCAGTTGCTGGTGTGAAGATAATTTTTTAATGATTGGTCTGTTGACCCAGTAGACAAAGGGAGATTGCGGTAGCAATCTAAATTGCGCTTGTTGTGGAAGAAATATGGCATTGCAGTTCTCGCCATCCGAGATAGCCTGAAGGGATTTTTGGATAATTTCGTCAGAGTTAACTGAAGAAAGGGTACGAATGCATACACTCCTGTTTTTGCCCGTAGGTGAACCCAGACAATAAGCGGCCGCCTCAACCATGGCATCATCCATAACGTCAAGGCCAAGGTCGACCATACATTCAAGAGTAGTATTCTCCAGCAAAAACTCTTCGCGCCAACGACGAAATGTAGTGATAAAAAAACCAGTTCTACTTGTAATCGCACCAAGCAATCCTCTGTCGCAAAGTTTATCGAAGAAGCGTTGCGTGAATGCAGCAAAAACATCATTACAGGAGCTAGGGAAAGTGTCCTTTGCATAGTTTTTTGCTGCAGCTGTGAACTCTCCAAACGGTGGATTCATCAGGCTTACGTCGAAGGACTTCCTCGACAAATCAATCAGTGCAAAGCCTCTCACTGCGTCCTTCGCAAACATTCTTCGCCGTGATACTTCAGATCCTGTTGCGTGTTCTGAATAATTCGCAAGAGCCGCTATTACCTGAGATTCGGCTCTGTTCCAAAAATCCTCAACCTGTGGCAGATCGGCAAAGTCAAACAGAGTCGCTTCACGTTTAGGAGCCATACCTGGCAGGTATTCAGAGTCCTTTTGCTGCTCCAGTAGGTACTTCCGATAAGCTCCATGGGCTGTGCTGACAGCGTCCTTAATCTCTTCTTCGATTTTGAGCAGACTTCCCGCCTCGCCAGCGAGTTTCATCTTCTCGAAGATAATCTTAACCAACTGCCCCAGCACCTTCGGCTGCAATTGGTCGGTGAATTCTTCGAGCATATCGGTTTCACCAGGCATGGGCTCGGCGCACACAATGTTGGAACGCTGAATCTGAGGCCTGTCGAGAGCTTTGACGTTCTGCACCTGCCAGGAGCGTTGCGCCCGCAACCAGAGTGACAGCCCGGCGATCTGTACTGCGCGGGGGTCAATATCGATGCCGTGAATGTTGCGCTCAATAATCAGACGCGGCATATCACGCAAAAAGGCATCCTTGTCAGTGTAGGATTCATGGAGTGGCTTGAGCTCTTCGGTCCGGGCAAAACCATCTGCACCTCGCTGCGCTTCGATCTCCCAAGCCTCTTCATAGATATGTTCGAAAAGATCGAAGGCATAAAGCCCGAAGTGCATGGACCCACAGGCGGGGTCAAGCATCTTGATATCGCGAGGGTCTTTGAGCGGGCGATGCAGGATGTGAACTGGTTGCTTGAGCAGTTCCTCCTGAGACAGCTCTTCACCGGTATCGTCCTGTTCCGGAACCGCCTCACCTTTCGCCAGAAAAATTTCGTTGGGTCGGCGCACCAGGTAACGACATGATTCCTTGAGCGAGCTTTCACCCTTGGTCATCTCGTACCAGATGCGGCCGAGGGTGTTGTCGGTGAGAAATTCAACAACATAACGCGGGGTAAAAAACTGATTCCGGACTGCCAGTTCTCGGCTGTTCCGTGGTGCCTGGGAATCAGCACGCATCTGCCGACGCTCTTCGACAGAGTTGAAGTACTGGTAAATCCAGCCAATGGTCTCGTCTTCGGCCCAGAGCGGGTCGATATCCGGGTGGTTGATTTCCTGCAACACATTGAGCAGTGCCGCCTCGCGGGGGAACAGACGCCCTTGAGGACTGAAGCGATCAAAAAGAACCGGCAGATCGACGGCAAACTCGTCAAAAACACTGAAGATAAACTGACGGTAACAGGCTCCGGTTTCCCCCAGTGCGGTGCCCGCCAGACGCTGATAGAGCTGGAACCCTTTGGACTGATAACCTTTGGCGATGGACTCGATCAGCAACCCCCGCGCTTCGGCCATTCGCAGGGCACAGAGGCGATTGAGAATGGTGAAGGCCTGTTCCCGGACGATGCGGTCAAGAACATCCTGCCGGGCCTTTTTTGCCTTGGCGGCCGTACCGGTATCGGCAGAAGCGAGGTAGTGATCCATGGTGTCGCGGAGCAGGCGGGCCGTCTCGCGCCGGGCATCGTCCAGATGTTCAAGCCGGGCCAGGTCGGTCACCTCACCGCTATTGGGATCGAGGCCGTAGTCGTTCTGCAGTTGGCGGGTGAATTCCTCGGCCAGCAGCGAGCGGGTATCACTGACAAAACGGGCAAGCCGATTTCTGGTTGTTTGATCAAAGGCCATGGCTGCTTAACTCTCAATCTTGATGGTAACTTCGATATCGCTGTAGACGGCCAGTTCTGCTTTAAGGGCCTGAAGAGAACGGATCAGTTCTTCCAGGTCGGCAGCGCTACTAATGGTCGCAGGGATGTTCACACTGCGGGAGAGCTTGGTTTGCCCGGCCTTCTTGGCCTCTTTGCGCTCTTCTTCAAGCCGGGACATCTGCCGCTCGTGGGCGGTTTTGATGATTCCGTCACGGATGTCGTCAATCTGCGAGCGAACAACGAATGACTGGTTGAGCAGCTTTTTGATTCCGGCAAGGTCCTCGGTGCTTTCAACGGTGATGCCGTCAATTTGATTGAGAACCTGCGACTGTTCATCGCGGCCCAATTCTGACCACTGAGGTAAACGCTGAAGCTCATCCGCCGCATCTTTAATAGCGGTTCGCTGGGTTTTTGCCATCTCGATGGCGGCATCCCGGGAACAGGATTTGATCGCGGTGAGGGAGGTGCTCAGGTCCGCCAGGTGAGTGTAAAAATCGTCTCGTGCAAAGCGTTCTCCCACCTGGGTCAGTTCATCGGCCAAATCCTGGCGGAGCTTCCCGGGGACTCCCGTATCGGGCAGGGCTTCGATGTCGCGGCGATGTTGCTGAAGCTCCCGCACGGTTTGCTCCAGGCCATTTTTTAGCGCCCGGTCGACCTCGGTGGCCCACTTCAACCCGTCATAAAGAGGTGACTCTTCACTGCCCAACCGTTGCGGTGCATCGGACGCGTCCGTCAACAGCACATCCGCCAGGTCCTGGTTAAGAGAGCGGATCACATCGCCACCCGGCAGCCCCAGGGCATCCAATTTTTCCGCCAGTGGTCCGAACTGATGCTGGAACTTGGGGAATTGCTTCGTCGCGGTCTTGCTGATTTCGTCTTCTAAAGGAATAACCGTGTCGCCAACCAGGTCGGTCAGGCGGGTAGCGGCCCGGGCCAGGACTTCGTTCGATGGCCGCTCGTCACGCAGAGATACGCCAACGACCTTAAACGAATTGTTGGTACGGAGCGCATCGATGGCCTGTTGGCCATTGACCGTCACCTCTCGGCCGGAGACCTTTATTTTGATTTCTCCGGCAACCAGCATGGCGGCGACGAGATAGCGCAAGGTATCCTGCGACCAGCCGAAGGGCGCATCGGTAAAGTGCTCAAGCATCCGCTTTCCCTCGACCGTGCCAAGACGGTCAATGTAATCGCGGATGCTGACCACAGCCTTGTGGTCGGTTTTGATATGTGGCGTCCCTCCAGAAACCTGAACGAGCCCCAAAGGATCAACCGCTGAACTGACGGCTTTGAGGTTTCCAACCCGGAGAAACTTTTCGGCCAATGCAGTCTCCGCCCGGACAGGAGCTTCGCCATAGCGGTCAAAAACTTGCTCGGCGACATCGCCTAGATGCTTTTTGGTGGCATCGATCACATCCGGATTGACACTATCGACGGCTGTCGTTTGACCACGAAAAACAAATGATCCCTGCGACAAGCAACGTTTCAGCAAGTGTTCAAGCTCGCCGGTCAACTTGGTGGCACGGTCGGTCTGGGCCGCGCAGTACTCTTTGACTTCGGCGTCCGGGTCGTTTCGATAGCGCTGATGGATTTCTCGGCACCGATAAATTTCAGCGATCTTGTCATCGATATCAGAAGAAGTTCTACCAAGCAGGTAGATGGTGCTTTGGGCACTGCGCTGACGGGATTCTTCAATAAGCCGGGTTCGGGCCGTGTCATAGTCTTGGGGGGCGACAAACTCCACCATTGTCTGGATGGTTTCCCGCTCGCCTGCAAGAGGTGACACCATCGAACCCACCATGGCCTTGAGCCCGGTGGTAACAGCCAGTGAACCGTGCAGTCGCGTTGAAGGTAGAGGACTGAAAGCGTCACGGAGCGCTTCGTTATGAATGCGCCGCGTCTCGATAGACCGCAAAGGGATCTGGGCTCGCTCCTGATCGATATCGTTCAACTTCTCACTGAAGAAGCAGAGGTTTCCATCCTTTTCTCCGAACGGCACGATGGCATCGTTGATAAGTTCGGCAATGGCGGCATCCACCTTGTCGCGTTGCGAGGGTGCATCGATACCGGCATGCATGAGGCTGGCGACATTTTGGGCCGTTACCGGCATGTTGCCGAGCACCTGCAGCACAGCCACTGTCTTGGCGACTTCCAGATGGAGTTGCGAACCGGTGAAGCGGATTTTAACCTTCCCGACCGCCTTATGAATGGATGGAAAGGCGCGACGGATGTCTTTTTCGAGGGCATCGTAGAGCGTAACCGTGGTCGCCAGCCAGCCAACGGGCCTGTTGGCTACCGGCTCCTGATCGTCCGGGCCTTCAACCAGAATATCCTGAATGACCTTGATGGCTGAGCGCAGGCCGATACCGCCGGTGGACTTGGCCAGCGCACCCAAGAGGTGCAACAGGATGTCGAAATGGGCAGGCAGGAATGGATACAGGTTGACGAAGGTGGTTTTGTCGAAATCAGAGTCGTAATAGCGGGCGTCCTGCAGTTTGGTATTGTGGCGCAATGCCTGGCCAAACTTATCGAAAAGCCCTTCGAGTTCCTGCTGACCGCCCGGGGATTTGCCGAGGAGGCGGCGATAGCAAATTTCCTTGATATCGCTGGATTCAAGGTCGATTTGAATGGGAAAGCGGTCTTTGAGTTTGTACAGCTCTGGAGAGTTGAGGGCCGCACGCGGATCATCCTCGGTCAGAGTCTGCTGAGCCGTTCCAATGATCCACGCATTCCCTTCGCCAATGGCTTTCAGATTCTTGGCCAGGCCATCAAGGTTGAGAATGAGATTTTGCCGTGAACCGACGTACTGACCAACCTCGTCGATGATGAACACAACAAATTCCTTGCCCGTTGTCTCGCGAACAATATCGAGCATTTCCTTGACGCGCTCATTTTCAAACCTTACGAAATCGGTCGTTTCAGTACTGAAAGCCGTCGGTGATTTGAAAAGCTGCGGGTACATCTCATGGGCAATCTCAGGGATCAGACTGTCGATCACCAGCGGATCGTTTTGCACTTCCTTCCACGGCGTCTCTAATTCATTCTGAATGCGGGTCGTAAATTCTTCATAACGGCTGTCTTTCTGAAGTCGCCGTTCAAATGCCGCAACCTTGAGATTTCGAGAGTAACCAGCCCACTGCAATACCTTGTAATATAGGACGGTCGATACGTCCTCCATGGTGGCCCCGGCCAGCATCTCACTGGCCAGATCGAGAAGAACCACGGCTGCAGAATGCCTGTTGGCCAACGCCGCCAGTTGCGCCCGGGTCTGAGACTTATTGAGCCTGTCCTGGAGATACTTGAGAAACGGCGTGCCCTCAATCGCTACGCTTTCGTCAAGGGCAAGCCCCAGGTATTTGGTGAATGAACTTTTACCCGAGCCATAGAACCCTGAGACCCAAACACCGACCTCATTCTCGCCACCCATCTCCATTGCCGCCTGCATGCGTGTCAGCAGCCGTTCGAACTGTTCCTCGATGCTGTCGGTGACGATGTATTCTGTGATTTCAGCCTTAAGACGCGCCTCTTGAGACGCGCTATAGGTGATAACCTTTTCGATTGTCCGGTAGATATCCTTGGCCGGATCAAACAGCTCTTTAATTTGAATTGGCATGAGTCATTCCCTCCGTTTATCCGCCAACGTGCACCGAACGATAATTGCCGTCTTCAGGGTAAAATCCCATAAATTTCAGGCGTGTTTTACCCGTGCGCTCTCCCGGGTAGAGGAAGACGGTTGGCACATGAAACTTTCCGTATAACTGGCTCTCAATCGCACCAATTCGCATGTAAGGATGTAGCGCTTCAAGGTCGGTGACGAGCAAGAGGGCGTTCGGGATGTCTTGTAATTTCGTGAGTTCGGCCTCAAGACGCTGCTGTAGAGCTCCTTGTGACAGCGCATTTGCCAAGGCATCATTGGTACGTTTCCATGCCTGGGGAGCCTTGCGATCAGCCGAAAGCCAGATTTTTCTCGGGGCGGCTGTTGAAAGGATTGAGGTGATGTGTTCCGCAATGGAAAAGGGGTGCACATCCCAGCCCTCATTGCGAAGCCTTGAAGTCCAGGCTGGCAATGCGCGTTTCACGTCCAGAATCTGAGATGGAGGAAAAACAAGGTAGTAAACCGGCTCGAAGCTGGCGTGGCCAAGATCCCGCCCATGCCGCATCCTCTCAATCAGTTCATCGAAATTAGCCTTGAGATATGGCACTGGAAAGCTCCTCTGGATTTTTACATTGCCAACCGATGCGGATGACTTCACCCGCTGTCTGCACAAGAAACACACCCTTCAAAGACAATCGTCTCAATTCCGTGACGACGTCGGAACGGTCCATGCCCAAAAGCGCCCAATCGGAATGGGCCACAACCGTATTGTCGCCCAGGCCGGAAAAATGGAGATCGTAGGCCAAAACAATGGCGACGTTGGGTTCTGTTCGGAAAGGAATAATCTTACGGTTTACTTTTTGTCCGCGCTCTAACATGCCGAAGTCGGCGCATGTACCTGTGAGATAACCGGCCACGTTTTTAATTGTTTTTTCTGACCATGGTGTTGTTGTCAAACCCGCTTGAACAGCTTTGGTAACAAAAATCTGCGCTTCACTGTTCGAAATGGACTCATGTCCAGCTGCATAGGCAGGCCAGTAAACTTCGCGAACGAAATCTTCCAATATTTGATTGGCACGACAGGTATATACGAATAGCAACTGTTCTACCTCTCGACTTGAGAGGTTTGGCCGCATAATCTTCAAATACTCAGCTGGCTTTCCATTGCTTACAAGTAACCGAGGAGCGAAGCACCCACTTATGAGATTACGCAGCCGACGGGCTGAAATTCCTGGAAAGCTGCCGGAGTTCAAAGCCTCATCAAACAATTGTGTTGAAGACATCCCCGGGGTCCAAACATTGAGAAGAGCATTGGTCTCTTCTATCATGCCCAGACCGGTTCCAAGCTGGCTTGTGTATCGTTTTTGTTTCATGTCCTATCCGAAAAAAACGGGAATGTTTCCCGTTGATGCTCAAATCCATTGAGATAAAAGGCTGCAACATCTTTCCAAACTGACGTGTCCCGTAATGCCGACAGCTGGCCGACTTTGACGGGTCCTTGCGATGTTTTCTGAGCACTGCTCGCATACCCACGAAGGAATTTCGTTGCAGAGTCCGCATCTTTCATGACATCAGAAAGGGCTACATTGAGTTCATCTTTGGCGATTGTCTGAAGTGCCTGTTCTATGTCTTCCGGCAACCGGAAAAGGTGAAATACATTTCCTACTCCGATCCGGTCGTCATGGACCAATGCCGCTGCGGAAACGACACCCTGATACTGCGCATGGATATACGTCCGTGGGAAAACCGGTGCGAGAAATGCCTTTCCGTTATTGCCGCAAAAGGAACTCGTCCACCAACGTGTGGTGGCCTGCTCACCGAGAAACCCGACAGCAACGCGCAAAAGTGCCAGCTGCTTGATTTGCTGTGTATTTAGAGTCATAAAAATCCCTACCTCTGTGGCGAAATCACTCGGTTTCAGCTCCTCGATTGCGTACCCACTCATCAATTTCGTCTTTCTTGAATTTCCAGAGACGACCGATCTTATGGGCAGGCATATCGTGCTTATCAATCCAGCGGTAAACGGTGTCACTGCTGACACCGAGGTACTTGCCTATTTCTTCAACCGATAACCAGCGGTCTTCCATCTCTGCCATTTCTCTCGTCCTCATGGAGGATTGGATATTGTGGGACTGTCATACACGGGAACCCGGGCAGAATTCCCCAACTTAAAACAGGCTTTAATATATTTGGGCAGAGGTAGATTGTCAAACGTTTTAGCCTGCATAAGTCCGCAAAAGCCTGCATCCCTCTCATAACCACTCGCCGCTGGCGACTCTCTCCGCGTAAGGCGGGCATGGCATCCAATAGATCCAGGCTGGAATCGAGGTGCGACCGCACAGCACCGCCACCATCACCCGCTGGTACATGCTGTGCCCGCCAGGCCGGAAGCCTTCCAGCCGGTCGATGGGCGGCAGGTCGCGCTGCGGGTCGGTGAAGGTCACCAGTTCCCCACTGATCAGATCCCAGTCGCCGGTCGGGCGGCCGAAACGCGGTGTGCCGATCTCCTGTTGTCTGCGGGCGTCGGCCAGCGGATCGGCGGTGCCCCTGGCCAGAATCAGGCCTTCCGGCACCTCGAGCGCCGGGAACCCTGCGTGGAGATGGTAGAGCCTGCCCCAGACCACGGCTGGTTCGATGCTGCGGGCCTGAGCGCAGAAGCGTTGATGGTTCCAGTAGCCCCGTTTCAGGGTGCCGTAGACGAAGAGCCGGAGGATGGTCTCGGGACTGTCTTCCGGGTTTGTGTTGACTCGGGCCGTCCCTGGCCCTCGCCCTGCGGGCGCACTTTCAGTGCGTCCAAATCCGCTGTCCTGCGGATTTGTCAGCTTCGCGGTGTCTCCAATGTTCATGCATTCACTCCTTCGGGCAGTGTCCCTTTGCGCTCCTGGGGTATGAAGCGGAATTCGCTGTTTTCGATGGCCCGCACATCCTCGTGACGGATAGTGAGCATGGTCATGGGCGGCACCTCGAGCTCGCGCCAGCCCTTCTCGTTGTCCACAGCAAAGTCAATAAAGGCGGGCTCCGAGGCGTAGAGCACCACCCGGTGGTGGCGGTGGATGCGCAGGCAGAGCGGTTTGTTGCCCTTGAGCACGGTGATGGTGCCGGGGTCGAGCCGCGATGCCAGCACGGCGCTCATCTGGCCGCGACAGAGGGCGAGCGCCTTCTTCAGGCCCTCCTGGTCGATGGGGCCTTCGGGCGCGAAGCGGTCGGCCAGGCGGAAGATCAGCTCGCTGTCCACTTCGGCGTAGCGCGGCAGCCCGAGACGGCGGAACAGATAATCGGCGTTGTAGATGGTGCCGTTGTGGGTACCGATGACGATCCCGGCCCGGATGGGATGGTTGTTGCGGTTGTTGAACTCGTTGCCCCGGGTCCGCCAGCGGGTGTGGCCCATGAGGATGGTGGTCTCGTTGTCGACCTGCCCGAGCAGCTCCTGAAACGGCTTCTCGTAGACCAGCTCGTGCGCCCGCATGGGCCGCTTGAAGATCCGGTGGCTGCCGTCGGTCTTGAGCCAGGCCAGACCGGAGGCGTGCGGGCCGCGTTCCTCGCTGTGCAGCAGCATGCGGATGAAGAGCTCGCACAGGTAATCCCGCTCGTCGGGCCGTCTGCGCTTGCGGCCGAAGATGATGCCTACTTGTCCGCACATGGAGCCGGGTCCTCCTTGCCGCCGAAGTTCTTGCCGAGCGGTCT
>Ga0302249_1000928_pt1 | contig 22861 bp, 41 predicted proteins | sample AAG_UR_Val_MG_FD_193531 | JGI IMG/M metagenome (GOLD analysis project Ga0302249, IMG submission 193531) | Enriched activated sludge microbial communities from anaerobic digester in WTTP, New Holstein, Wisconsin, United States - AAG_UR_Val | ecosystem: Engineered > Bioreactor > Anaerobic >... | reverse complement strand
CTTTTGCCGTAGATTGTATTGGTTCAATCCATTCACTACAACCCTCCGCCATAGCGTCTGCTTCAGTTATATCCTGCAAACGCTCAACCCTTATGTTTGTTATCTCAAGGGTTATTCTCGACAATCCCTTCGGCATAAACATTGCATTAAGTTTATCATTTTTCCACACCCAAGAGGTTTCTGGTATAAATTCATGGTTAGCAGCATAGCTAATTGCCCCATATTGTTCTTTTTCTAAATTCTCTTTCACCCATAGCCTTTCGCCTGCTTGTCCGTAGGGGCATCTATAATCATTAATATCTCCAATAGTGTTAATGTAAAATGCTTTAAGTCCTTTTGTTTTGCCGTCAAAGTGAACACCAACCCCGCAAGGTTCATCATTAGCAACTTTAACAATCCGCCGTGTCTGCGTTTTTCTGCCATCAAGTATAGCTTTAACACTCTCGGCACTCATTATGATTGGTCTTTCTTTCATTTCTCTAACTCCTTTTGTATTTTTAATATTGTTTCTAAATCTTAATTTTTTCAGCAAGTTCTTTTATAAACTTCTCGTATTCTTGGCTTGTTGCCTGTGGATTTTCTGCAATCCATTTTTGCTTTTTTAGTTCGTAAATTTCGTATTTAGTCATCAAATCCCCTTTCTAAATTAGTCATCTTGTTAATTCTCATATCCAAGAAAACATCAACCTGCCCTATGCTTCCGTTTCTGTTCTTGGCAATATGAAACTGTGTTATATTTCTATATTTTGCCATAGCTTCAGCCCAATCATTATATTTTTTTTCATTATTACTTTCAGGCTCTTTGTTTTCTAAATAATATTCTGGTCTATGAATAAAAATAACACTTTCTGCATCTTCTTCTATTGAACCAGAACCCCTTAAATCTTTTAGCATAGGTCTTTTATCCTCTTGGCTCTCAACCGCCCTGTTAAGCTGGCATAAAAGAATAATAGGCAAGTTAAGCTCTTTAGTTAAAGCTTTTAAGCTGTTTGTTATATAGGTTAATTGCATTACTCGATTGTCTTTGAAAGAGCCTTGATAATTAATCAACCCTAAATGGTCTATAAAAATAATATCAGCTTTTTTTCGTCTTATCATCATTCTTGATTGTGCCTTGATTTCTGCTATCGTTTGACTTGGTTTATCAAATATTGTTAGATAAGGACTTATATTAAGCTTAACCTCTGTTCTAGCTTCCATAATTCGCATTATTTCTTCTTCGGTTACATTGCCAAAACGCACCTTTTCAACTTCAACCTCTGCTAATTTACAAACAATTCTTGTCATTAACTGAGGTTTTGACATCTCTAAGCTAAAAAATACAACGTGTTTTTTTTGTTTAATGCTCTCTAAAGCTAGATTTAAACCGATTGTAGTTTTTCCCATTGCTGGACGACCTGCAAAGACAATCAATTCATCACCATTAAAACCGCCAAGCTTATAATCAAGCAAGGTTATACCGCTTTTAATTCCCTGCACGCCTTTTCTTTGATATGCCTTCTCTATTATCTCACAAGCCTTATCAACTGCTTCATCTGTGCTTTCTTTTCTGGTTTCTTTTTCTGTTAAAACCTCATCAAGACAATTTGCAATGCTTGAAATAATTTCGCTGCTGTCCTCTTTTTTATCAAACCTATCAACCGCATTAGAACAAATTGTTTTTATCTGCTGTCTTTTCCATTTTTCATAAATTAACTTAGCATAATCAACAATGCCGTAAGATGTAGCACCAAGCAAAAAAAGTTCTTTTAAATATTTACAATATTCGTCATCAAATTCGTTAGAAAGAGTTATTAGGTCTGCAACCTTGCCTTGATTTCTAAAGTCGCATATCTTTTGCCAAAGAGGCTGATTTTCTTCTTCAAAATATTTTAAATCTAATATACCTATGACTTTGTCAAATAAATTGTTATTTAGAAGAATAGCAGATAATAATTGTTGTTCATATTCATGTTTCATTATAAACCCCTTAAAAATTCGTTTTCTTCTTTAGCTGGTTGCTCTCTTGTTATCCAGTTTAGAAAAGCTCTATCAAAATTCTTGTATTTATATTTATTGTTTGTAGCAAGAATAGTGTTTATAAACTGCTGTCTTGTTTTTTCTATCTGGCTTTGTTGGTAACCCCTGTCTTTTATGTTTTTAAGAATACTATCGCTAGGTTGCCAATCGTCATTTATAACTTCTTTTTTTTCTTTAGTTTTTTTTATATTATCTTTAGATAATAGAGTATCAGTAAGAGTAAGAGTATCAGTTAGGCTAGAATTGCCAAGCATTTCTGGCATTTGCTGGCATTTGCTAGCTTTTGCTAAACCACCCAAACGCCCATTTTCTGCTAATTTTTCTTTTTTTGCTTGATATTTTTTCTCATTATCATCAATCTTATTTTTAATAAATTGAAGCACAACATCTACACTTGCAACGCCTGTTTTAATATCATTTTTATTGCAAGCATATTCAAAAATAGCTTTAATTAATATCCCTGCTTCTTCATTTGGCAAGTTATCAAAAAAGGCTTTTGTGTCTTTGTATAAAATAAAAGTAGTTTTTTCTTTTGGCAAATTAACCTCCTAGCTCGGTTAGTAACTTTTAGTAGATATGGCGGAAGTAAGAGTTACTAGGAAAAACTTACTTGTCGGGAGCTACCCTATCCGCCACGTCGTAAGAATAATAAATAGTTATTATTTAATGTCAAGATTGTTTATATCTTTAGCTTTTAAAAAAAAAGGTGGTGAAAAATGCTTTGATGTTATCTTATTTGTTATTTCTAAACTGATTGTAAGACCTTCTATTGTTTTCAATAGTTGAAAAATAATATCATCTTGTTTTTGTATTTTACTCAATAAGTCTTTTTCGTTTTCAGTCATCTCGTTTCCTTTCATTAGTTTAAGCTACACTTTTTAAAGCAGATTCGCCGAGCGGAGTATCTGCAAGCATACCCAAAGCATTTCGGTATAAGTCAAGCAATGTTTGCTCTTCTTGCCTATCCTCTGTTGATTTTTTACGCTCTGCAACGATTTTTCGCATAATTTTAACATCAAAGCCACTGGAGCCAGCCTCTGAGTATACTTCTTTAATATCTGCTGTGATATTATCCTTTTCTTCATTCAAACGCTCTATGCGTTGAATAAAGCTCTCTAGTTGTCCTTTGTCTATTTGCATTTTAGTTTCCTTTGTGTTGTATAGTTTACATAAAATCGGTTTGTATGCTGTTTTTTACGTCCAAGCATACAAGGACTTTAAACTAGAACGGAATGCTATCCCCGTTGTCCCAATCAGCGTCTGGAACATCTGGATTTTTATATTGACCTTCATTTTTCGATTGTGCATCATTTGCACTTTCCTTTTTGCTATCAAGCATAATCATATTTTGAACATCAACATAAGTTGAATATTTATCAGCACCGCTTGAATCTTGCCATTTGCGAGTTTTAAATTTGCCCTCAACATAAATTTTAGAACCTTTAAAAACGTATTTTTCAATGACATCTGCAAGTTTTCCAAAAACAGAACAATTAACCCATTCTGTTTTCTCTTTTTGCTCGCCTGTTTGCTTATCGTTCCATTTTTCCAAACAAGCAACACTAAAACTTGCTATTTTATCTCCTGATTGCGTGTGTCTAATTTCGGGGTCTTTGCCTAAATTCCCTATAATTTGCACTTTGTTTAAACTAGCCATTTTCTAAAACTCCACTTCATTTTTTGTTAATTTCAAAATTGCCTTTAATAAAGACCCTTTGGGCTTTGTCTTGCCCTCTTCGTAATTCTGGATTGTAGCTATACAACAACCCACTTTATTAGCAAATTTTTTTCTGCTAAATTTATTTTTTTTTCGCCATTCTTTTAATTTCATTTTAGCTCCTCTATTTCTCTGGTTAAAATTTGTTTTTGTTTCATCATAAATTCTTCTTCTGTTATGCCTTGTTGTAGTAAGTAGTTTTTAAAATTAGCTTGCTTTAGTCTTTGTAGTGTGTCGCTAACTTCAACCTTTATCTTGCCCTCGTGTATCAAAATATGCTCTTGAAGCGTGCAAGGGTAGCAGTTGCCTGTTATCCACCTAGTAAGCTTGTATCGTTTTGGTATAATATGATGACCACACTCCGCAGGCTTGCGACTTATAGCCGATTTTTGCAAGCAAGCGTATTGTTGAAATAGTTTATCGAGTTCTTTATCTAGCATAATCAGCCCCCAAATCTTGAGGATTAGGCAAATATATTCCCATATCAGTTATAGAATAAGCCTCAATCTTGTTTAAAAATTCAGCAAATTCTGGAACTGTTAGCTTTGCTGTTGATTTACGGTTTGTTACTATAACTCCCTCAACCTCTTTTGTTTCTGGCTCTAAAAATAACTGACAAAATAAAGCTTTCCAAGTGTCTATGTCGTATAATTTATAACCAGCCAGATGTCTTTCATCACGAATTATTGACAACCATTTATGCAATAAATTATTTTGCTTTAAACTTCTTGATTGCCTTTTTTTCTGTATTGTAACGGTCAAGTCTTGGTCTGTGGCTAGGCTTTGTATAAACCTAGCACAGTTGCTTTTAACTTCATCATTTGCAATGTAAAATGTTTTAGTTTGCATTAATAAATAACCTCGTCATTAATAATTATTTGTAACTCTGTTTGTTTTTCAGAATAGACTTTTGCAAGATTATCAAAATCATCTTCTTTTTTTGCTTCCTTTAAATCTACAAGCAAAATATTTACTTTTTGCTCCATAGATTTTAAAACATTTTCGTCTTTGCAGCCTTTGATATAAGTTAAAGCGGTTTTATATCTATCATCTAAAGATAGTTCTTTTTTTTCTGTTTTAGGTTTTTCTTTTGGCTTTTCTTCCCCAACTTTTGCACCACTTAAAGTTTCGTCTTTTTTAGGATAAATCTCTTTGCCGTCATAGGTAATAACAACCTTTGAAACTTCGCCGTTTTTGACTTCATATTCTTTTATCTCGATATTACTTGGATAGAAGTCTTTTGGTTTATAAACTGTTTTACCTTGTTTATTTTTGTCCGATTCCATATCCCACTTAACAAAAATAAATGGCGTATTATAAAGCTCAATACCAATTCCAAATCTAAAGCCTGCTCGTTTAAAGCTATCAGAATAAGAGCCTTTTTCTTTTTCTGTAAAGCTCTCAACGCCAACATCTTCTCTAGTTATCCATTGATTAGTTTCTTTGTCATAAACTGATATGCTACAACAAACTAAACCGTTGCTGTCGTTTCTATGGCTATTGCTCCACATTAAACCACAAACGGAGTTTAGTCTTTTAACGTCTGTTCTTGATGTTTTATAAAGCAATAAACTAAAACCGTTTTTTGTGTTTGCTCCAACCCTAGCCTCAACATCATCTTTTGTTAAAGGCTGGGATAGCTTTTCAAGAGTTGTTAATTCTTTTTTATCAGTCATTAAACAAATATCCTTTCATTTTGTTAAATAATTCTGTGGTTAATTCTACATCTTTTAAGCAATATTCTTTTAGTTTTTCTTTGCCTTGCTCTGATTTCAAAAGCTCTGGTATTTGTTTAAAGTCAAAATCAACTTTCTTTTTACCAAGAATTAAGCTTGATAAATAATCTAAACTAACAAAACCTTGTGAACTCCAACCGCTCCAAATCTGCATTAAATCAACGTGAAAAGTTGTTGAATAACGTTTAATATAACGCTCGATACTGTAAGGAGCTTCAACACCTAAAATCATTGCACGCTTATAAATAAAAGGTAAATCAAAATTAATACCATTAAAAGTAACAAGTGTTTTTGGCAAAGCTTCTTTGAAGAAAAATTTAATCATTTGTTTTTCATCGTGAACAGAAACAACACTATTAGTTATATTACCATAACCAATGCAAGCTATTATCCCTGTTTCAGCATTTAAAGCCATTTTTTCAATCTGCTTTTGTCTTGCTGTTTGCAAAGCTTCTTCAATTTTAGCAGGGTCTTTTAACCTGCTATCAACGCTAGGCTCTGGCAACATATTAACCTTGCTTAAATCTGGCATTGTTTCTATGTCTATAACTAAATAATCTTTTTTAGGCATATTCTTTTAACTCCTTTTGTTAATACAAAATCAAGTTATAAACTAAAGTTTTTTTAGTGTCAACAAAAAAAGCTAATTTTAGTTAAAATAAATATACTAATTTTAGTTAAAAATATCTTGACATTAGGAATTAAAATGGTTAAGGTTAGGAATGTTTAATAAAAGGAGTTAAAAAACATGGAACAAGACGAATTAATAATGTATTTCAATTTAAGAAATAAGTTTTTGCTCACAACAATTTGTGAAAAAGAGCTTAAAAAATGCTGTTTAGATTTTGTTAACGATTTAGAAGTTGATTGTTCTGAATTAGAAAGTGAACCAACTTATGTACCTTATGGCAACACAATGGTTGTTGCTTATGAAGATTATGATGATAATGAAGTTTTTGAACTCAAAAAAGAAAAAGCTTTGGATTATCTAAAATCTGATAACATATATGATTATAAAGAATTTGAAGAATTTTTAAAGGATTTTGACAGTCGAGCAGATAACTTTGATGAAGTTATTGAAGAATTAAACAAAAAAGCAATTAAAATTATTGAGGAGTTCTAAAATGAAATATGAAATTAAAAATAGGTTTTCGGGAGAGATTCAATTTATTGCAGAAATAGATTGTGATGAAAATACAGAAAAATCAATTAAAATTGGATTAGCTGTTAAATGGGCTATTGAAAATAAGGCTAATTTGAGTGAGGCTAATTTGTATAAGGCTGATTTGTATAAGGCTAATTTGAGTGAGGCTGATTTGCGTTTGGCTGATTTGTATAAGGCTAATTTGAGTGAGGCTAATTTGAGTGAGGCTAATTTGTATAAGGCTGATTTGCGTTTGGCTGATTTGTATAAGGCTAATTTGAGTGAGGCTAATTTGTATAAGGCTAATTTGAGTGAGGCTAATTTGTATAAGGCTAATTTGAGTGAGGCTGATTTGCGTTTGGCTAATTTGAGTGAGGCTAATTTGAGTGAGGCTAATTTGAGTGAGGCTAATTTGAGTGAGGCTGATTTGAGTGAGGCTAATTTGTATAAGGCTGATTTGCGTTTGGCTGATTTGTATAAGGCTAATTTGAGTGAGGCTGATTTAGATTATTCTTGCCTGCCTTTATCTTGCAAATCGTTAAAAGCGGGATTTGACGATAAACAGATAAAACAATTACTATATCATGTTTTATCAGTAGTTAAAAATTCTAATAATGTTAGCGATAAAATGAAAAAAAACTTAATGACTAAAAAACTGCTTAAAATAGCTAATGAAAGCCATTTGATTTATAAACACGATTGTGAGGAGTTAAAATAATATGAGCTTAAATCATAAATGGAATACATTACACAATGAAGTTGAAAACAGAAAAAGACTTCATAAAAAATACAAACACAAAGAGAGACAATTAAAAATGGTTGTTAGGGATATTTTAGAAGAAGAAATAAACACAAAAAATCTTGCTGTTTCAAACGCTATATATCATAATTATTCTATTTTAAAACCAAAAAAAGAACCTTTGTTTAATAGTGGTGAAATTGCTTTATTATCAGGTTTATTTATTAGTTTAATTTATTTGCTATGGAGTTTAATATAATGGACGTAACAGAGTTATTTTGCGGTAAAAATGGAAACGCTGGCAAATATTATGATGAGTTGCCAAAATGTAAAGATTTAATGCCTAAACAAAACACAAAAACAAGATATAATATCAATTACAAAATAACAAAATCTCTTGAGATTTCAGAACAAGAACGCAAAGAGATTATCGAAGTTTTACTTGATAATTATAAAAACATAAAAGATTTTTGTAAACAAACAGGAATACCTTCAAACAAAACCTATCAAGTTTTTAATGGCACGCAAAAAGGTCATATTATTACAAGAAATTTTATTAATAACATCAAAAGAAATTTAGGAATGTTAGATGAAAAAATTTAATTATAGAGCCATAATAGGTTTAACAGGTGTGTTTGCAGGAATGTTTAACGGCAAAACAACTTGGCTTGTGAACCATCAGAAAAAATACTTTCCTAAAAATTCTATTATGTATAGACCAGCCATTGACACAAGAGAGTTAAAAACGCACGACGGCTTAAAATACAAGTGCAAATCTGTTAATCATATATCAGATATTGGTGAAGCTTTTAACCCTAAAATAAAAGCAGTTTATTTTGATGAAGTGCAATTTTTTGATAAAATACCAGATTTTGATTTAATCGAACAAATCAAACATTTGACAAGTATAGGTAAGCAGGTTTTTGTAGCAGGTCTTGATTATGATTTTAGATTGCAACCGTTTGTTTTAAGCGAACAGCTAAAAAATCTATGCAATGATGTTTTAGAATTAAAGACATATTGCATTAAATGCGGTAAATTATCAAAAACTTATAGCTTCAGAAAAACAAACGATAATGATGTTATAGTTATTGGCGGTGAGGAAGAATATGAACCACGTTGCGAAGAATGCTTTTTCAAGGATTAAATATGATGTTAAACCAATTAAAAAGACTGATACTACATATTCAAGTAAAAATAATTCTCCGCAGTATAGCAAAAAAGCAAGCAAAAGCGGAGATACAACGTTTAAAACGATTATCGAAAAGGAGTTAAAGAAATGACTAATAGATTTGAAGAATTAAAAAACGACTTACTGCCGAGATTTTGGGATACAGAAAACAAAGAAATGGTTTATCCTGAATACGTTCACTGTGATGACTTAAATTTACATAGTATTTGGTATGATGTTATTGTTGGTAAAGATGTTTTCGATAAAAATTTTATCACGCATAGATTTGAAATGGTTGATTTGCTTTTTAACCCCCGCTTTATCCTCATGAAGCCAACTGGATTAAAGGACAAGAACGGAGTTTTAATTTATGCTGGCGATATAATAAAGTCTAGTTTTCATTTATGGTTAGTGAGGTGGTCAGAGGAACTGCAATGGTTAGCTGAGCCATTAACTAAAGAAAAGTTTTTTACAGACAGTAAGCCATTATGGATTGTTTTTGACGATACAGAAATTATTCACGGCAACATTCACGCCAACCCAGAGCTTATAAAGGTGCAGAAATGAGTAAACTAGAACTAGCAAAAATAGAAATTGTAAACGCAAAAATTGCTGATGTCTTTATAGGAATTGAAGATCACGGGATATTAACGTCAAATATTCATCTAGCAGCCGATGGTTGGGGACAATGTTTCGGTGGATACTGCCTGAGTGGTATAACAATGTCGATATGGATTAAAGGAATACTAGATGTTTTTGAAATCACCGACTGGAATCAATTAAAAGGCATGGTTTGTCGAATTAAAAGTAATGATGAAAAAATAGTTGAAATTGGAAACATCATAAAAGATAAATGGTTTAACCCAGAAGAAGCTTTTGCAAAGGTGAACAAATGACAAACACAATCGAGAACTTAGAAGACATTGAAGTTACTAAAGATATGGTTGATGCTATTGAAGAACATTGCCGTAATACTTATCCTGAAAAGTACAATAAATATTTATATAGAAACGTACTATTTAGTATAATAAATATTGCAATCCAAGCGTCAACTCAAATTGCCGACCTAATAGCCGAAAACAAAAGGCTTAGGGAAGAAAATGAATGGCAACCGATTGAAACAGCACCATATGGCAAAAATATTTTGATAACTGGTGGATATTTTATATCAGAAATTAGTAGAGCCACTGAATATAGAACTCGTAGCGTTGAAGTATCAAGTAAACCAGATGATAGCCAAGAATTTTGGATAACTGGTGGAACTGATTATAATTACGGACAAAAAGATCCTACACACTGGCGACTACTACCTCAACCACCAAAGGAGCAAAAATAGTGACTGAATTAAAACCTTGCCCATTTTGTGGGAAAAGAGATTGTTTAATAATTACATATAATAATGCTTGCACTAATTTTGTTAAAAAGTTTTTTATTGTTTGTGAAAATTGCAAAATAACAACAAAAAAATTTAATTCAAAACAATCAGTTCGAGATTTTTGGAATAAACGCTATAATGAAATAGAACATAAAGGGGTTGTAAGATGAGCGATGAAGAAATAATGATGCTTGTAGTTAAATATCTACACGCACCGTCGGCAAAGCTTAGATTAAAGCTTATGGCAATTTTAGAACAACGGTTAGGGGATTAATAGATGAGAGATGATGAATATAAAATATTAAGATTAAATAAAAAACTTAAAAAATGTAGTTGCAACAAAATTGTTTGTTTACATAAAAAAGATTATAAATTTGTTGTATTTTGTTTAAGGTGTAACAAAACAACATCTCTTGTTGATACCCCAGAAGAAGCAGTTGAAAAATGGAACGAGGAGCAATATGAATAAATTAGAATTAGCAAAATCTAATATTATCGAGTTTTATGAACAGCTAAAAGGTAGGGTTTATGTTTCTTTTTCTGGCGGTAAAGATAGCACGGTTTTATTGCATATTGCGAGAAAATTATATCCCGATGTTGAAGCTGTCTTTTCTGATACTGGTCTTGAATATCCCGAGATAAGAGAGTTTGTTAAAACCTTTGATAATGTAACTTGGATAAAACCAAAAGTTACATTTAAAGAGGTAATTGAAAAACATGGCTACCCTGTTATTAGCAAAGAAAACGCTGAAAAAATAGAACAGATTAGAACTAATAAAAGTGAAAAAACTATTAAAACAAGATTATTTGGTTCAATATCTAAAAACGGAAAATTGTGCGGCAAACTTCCTGTTAAATGGCGTTATATGATTAATGCACCTTTTAAGATAAGCTCAAAATGTTGTGGTAAATTAAAACATAAACCTTTTTTTGATTTTGAGAAAGAAACTGGTAAATTCCCAATTCAAGGCGTTAGAAAACAAGAAAGCGGATTGAGGCAACAAAGACAAGGCTGTAATATGTTTGAAAGAAAACGTCCAACATCTTGGGCTATTGGCTCGTGGACTGATGATGATGTTGATAATTATATAAAAGAAAACAATATTGAGTTGGCAAAAGTTTATGATATGGGATATGAAAGAACTGGCTGCATGTTCTGTATGTTTGGTTGTCACTTAGAAAAAGAAAGCCGTTTTGATAGAATGAAGAAAACTCACCCTAAGCAATATGATTATTGTATGAATAAGCTAGGAATAAAAAAAGTTTTAGATTATTATTTAAACCAACAAACGAATCTATTTTAGAACAGAGGTTAGAGGATTAGTGAATGATAACAATTCAAGGTGAGCTTTATAGCTCTAAAAACTCAAGGCAGATATTCAGGAACAAAAAGACGGAGGCAACATTTGTGTCTAAATCTGCCGTTTCTAAACGCAACGAGGGCGAACTCTTGCAAATACTGCCATTATACCGTAAAAAGTTTTTATCTATGCTAGAAGGCAAAAAAAAGCCTTACAGAATAGGTTTTAAAATCTATCGTAAAACTAAAAGACGTTTCGATTATATTAATATTATTCAGAATATTTTTGATTGCATGGTTAAATCTGGTTGGCTTGAAGATGATGATGCAAATAACGTGATACCTTTTTTTGAGCCTTACGAAGTTGATTCAAAAAATCCAAGAGTTGATATTTTTATCGTTGACAATATCAACAAATAGTGCTAGATTATATTTTCCTAAATAGTTTTATTTTCATATTGACTCCTCAAAAGCCCGATTTTAATTAGTCGGGTTTTTTGTTGACAATGTTTTTATTTGTGGAAATATGTTTTTGTTCTATTGATGACGCTGTGGAGTTTGTAAAATGTATCAAATAGGAAAAAAATATAGCTTTAGTAATTATTCAAAAGCTACTTGCGGGCATTGTGAGGGTATTTTAAAAGAAATCTGGTTTGAAAATATCCCAGAACATACAAGATATTTAGCAGAATTAGAATATTTTGAAGGCAAAAAATACGAACAGCAATTTACTAGAATTTTTGAGATTGACAATAGGCACTAGTGTCTATATTATTACAAATGCAATCGTTGTGGTTGTAATTTTAAAAATAAAAGGTGGTTGTTATGACCGACAAAATTAATGATATTCTTAATTGCATTACAAATAAAATTAATCATAAAAAAGTTGATATTATTTTCAAAGATATAAATAGACTTAAAGTCTGTTTATATACCTTTAATAATAGATTTGTTATTAATGCTATAACTGATAATCAAGGTGAATATCTTGGTTGCCAAGCCTCTAGCAGAAAATCAAGAGCAGGCGAGGATTGGTATAGAGGAAGAGATTTATTTGAAAGTAAAGAAATATCTGAAGAAAACTTAAATAAAATATTGTTGGATATTTTAAATTATGAGTTAGAAGATTTTTTTACACACAATCAAAAAAGGGTTTGTTTGCCAATATCAGATGAGAATTACTCTGAACACCTACGTCCTGTTGCTGTTGAGGCTGATTTATAGATCAATGCGAATCACCTTGACAATAATATCTAAAGGATTTAATCTATTTACACGCTCCGATTGCGTCAACTATTGCAAGTAAGGGGCGTCAGTCTATTTGCCAAGTTGCAAAAAAGATTTCGGGCTTGCAAGCTCCGCTCTATCTACCTAGTGTAGAAAAGTTATCCGATTATGTTTAGGCATAATCAGCAAGGAAACTCAAGGCACGTCGTAAGAGTGAAAATTCTTTGAGTATTAAGACACCACCTAGTCTTTCGAGGCTAGGCTATAAATCCCCAAGTTGCTAACTCCTCTTGGGGATTTGTTTATTTACATATCTTTTCCCATTTTTCATTATGGATTAATATCTGCCTTGCTGTGTGTGGGCTTAAGTTATCATCTGAACCAATATAAATAGGTCTTGATATTAAACAAAAACTATCTGCTCCACTTATCATGCAACCGCTTAGCAATATCATCATCACTAATAGAATTAATATCGCTATCAATCTCATTTGCTTGCTGTGTAGCCTTGTTTGTTTTTTCCGCATTATCTAGCCTTTCTTTTTGCTTGCCACTCATACGAGCTAAAAAAGCCACTACAAAAGGCGTAATGGCTTTGATAAAATCAGTTATGGTTTTTAATATGTTATTTATCACGATTCTTAATCTTCAAATAAACATTCCTAACTGCGATATAAGTTGTGCCTGCTAATACTACTAAATTTGTGATATTAGTTACTGCACCTTCGATTAGCTCAACTGGCATATCGATTTTTAGCATCTGGAATACAGTAGCTAGAATTGTAACTATTGCAACTGGTAGTGTTTTAAGCATTGTTTAATCCTTTATGTTAAAATATTTTCGTTCTTTTATTTCTTGCTTTTTACCGATGTTTGCGTCTTCACGAGGTCTTAAATATCCCATGATTCTAGTATAGCACTCTACAGGTTGCCTTTCTTCATCAGTTAAAGTTATTTCTTGTTTTTCATCAGTCATAACTTTATTATAAACAAGTAATGGAAAAATGCAACAAAGATTGTGAAAATTGTAGATATTTAGAACAAGAAACTAGTGCTTGCACTTGGTTTTTAGCTAATTTAATCTATTGGAATTTTGAAACTAAAGAGTTAAAAGTCAACCAAGATTGGTTTAATATCTTATTTTAGTAGTGATAGATAACCGCAGGCTCGCCAAAATCAATACGTCTATCAATATGAATAAATCTTTTATGCAAGCCAACCGACCAGCCTAAGCTTAAAGCCCATTGAATTAACTTACTGTCATACTCATAGCCACGTCTTGCAATATCAATAGCGCAAGTGCCTTTAGAGCTTACATTATTAGTTAAATGATATGACCTATCAGCACCGCCAGCGATAGCGTTATTAGCTGGACATCTACAACAACTATTAACTGTCATAGGTTGCCCGAACAATTCTCTTAATTGCCTTAAATTTTCTGCAAATCCTTCGGCTAAAACTAAAGAGTTGCAGCCGCATTTACATTGCAATTCTGATCTGGTAAATAATGTTTTTTTGTTTTGGCTGTCTCTTATCATTTTAAACCTATGTAAATACCCAAACTTGCTAAAAAAGCCAAAGCCCACCTGATAGCCTTAATCTCTTTTACAGTAACAAATTTATTTTCGCAGTCGTTCGGATTATGGTTGTTAAAATTAAGCTTATCAAGGCTTTCTTTAATCGATTTTACACAACTTTTTATTTCTGATATATCGCTCTTGATATATGATATATCTGTTTTTAAAACTGCCACTTCAATTTGTATTTCTTTTTCTGTCATAGGTTTAATCCTAACATTTTTTATTTGTTTTTAAAAGTATTTATTTGACTTTGAATAAAATCTGGATATATAGAAATATCTGTATCCTCAAAAATTTCTTGATATTCAGGCGATTTGTATGGTGTTAAATCTTCACCGTCTTGAATAAAAAATTCTGTAATAACAAAGCATTTTAAATCGTCACAACCAAACTTATGTTTTTTAACTACTTGCATTATAGACACCTCCAATTCTTATTTTAGCATTTGTTGTTATATATGGACTAGCATCAACAACCGCCCCTGTTAAATCTAACAATCTAACCCTTATCGTTGTTGTGTTATTTATAACGTATGCACTCCAATAGTACCCTGCTGGTATTGTAACACCTTCAACTGAAATTGACAATTCACTATCGTATTTTAAACCGCTTCGACAAGTGTGGGGTAATCCTGTTATTGTTAAAGTACCCGTTGGGCTTGTGGCAACCGAAACGTCAAGATAACCACTTATATTAACATTTTGCCCAACCTTTACGCTTGAGATAACTTTGTTTGTGGCTCCAATTGTTAAAGTACCTCCACCAGAAACAAGGGCAACTGTTGCGTCTAGTTCATAATAATCATCTAATTTTCTGGCGTTTATGGATTTTAAGCCCTGTTCACAGTTTAAAAATAAAGGTGTATCTGGGATTAATATACTATCGCCTGTATCACTATTATCCGGCTTAACCCACTTAAATACATTATATTTATATAAGGTAACCGCTTGGTTAGCTGCTAATCTTTCACCGTTTATAATAAAACTACGACTCGGATTTGGAATTATGCTATGACTTCCACTAAGCGAAGTCATATTTAATGCTCTACCAGCTAAAGAGCCTGCATTTGTCATTGTTTGGTTTCTTGGGGTACTATCAGCAATATTCCACCAAGTATCTATATCAGCTGTTGTGTATGTTTTTGCTTTAGTTGTAAAGTTATATTTGCTATGTCCTGCATAACTAACAGGTCTAAACCCTTCAGCCAATTGTGCTGTTGTTGTTTCCGTTTGTGATAGTAGACTAAATTCACCGTTAAACGCAAAAAAAGCGTTAGGTTTATATTTAAGTTCACCAGAATACAGTTGAATTACTGAACAACCTATTTGATTTTCACCAAACCAATCATTAAAAAATCTTATTCTTAGTTTATTGGTTTCAATGACTTTGTCTAAAACATAATAATTAACTATTCTAGTTGCTACAGAAGAATACCTATATTCTTCATTTCGCATGGTTTCTATTGCGGTTATTTTTTCTAAAGTATTGCCGTTATAAACTTCGATATATCTAGGTTTCCTATTACCTAAATCTGTTTGTAATCCTAATACAGATATTTTTTTGTTGCTTGCAAAATTTATTTCTATATAAGCATCATCAACACCTCTAGCACTTAACCACCTAGTAGTGACATCATCATCAAAAGCTTTAGCAACTAAATAAAAGCCGTCATCACTACTAGCACTATAGCTACTCGGTGTTTCTCTGGTCATAGCAGAAACATCTAACTTATTCCATACAATACCTTGTGGCTGTACGGAAAACACGCCACCTTTAAACACAGGCTCATTAATACTGCTCATTGTTAAAGTTTCGTATGGTTTTCCGTTTGGAAAATCTCCACCACCACCAGTAGCACTAATTATATTATCAGTTATATCGATATTATTGCCTGCGGTTAGCGTCGCTTGCTTGCCATTTAAAGCACTCGTTACTACTTTATTCTGCACTGGGTTTTCACTTACAAGAGATAGTTCGCTGTCTACGGTTCCGCCACCGCCCCCGCCCTTTATAAGCTCGGATACAATATAGGCAAAATCTTTAACGTTATATTTTTTTGTTTCGTCTAGAGCCATTTTATTCCTCTTTGGTTACGAAATCATTCATTTTCCTAACCTTTGATTATTAGCTTTGTTTTTAAACCTTCTAATAGCTTCAGCTTCGCCAACTAAAGCAACGTTGCGTTCATACCATTGTTGAGCTGTTTCGTTTTGTTTAGGTTGACCTTCTTCATCAATAAAAGTTAGCCTTTCTTCAACTAAATTTATTTCTTCTTGTGTAATACTATGGTGATACATATTATAACTCCCTTATTAAATGACCCGCGAAAAATGTTTGTCCTCCAGCCACTACAATTCTAACTGTTTTAGTACCCCCTGTTACAGTAGCAGAAGTGTATATTTTATCTCCCGCATCTAGTTTTAAATCTATACCAACTGACAACCTTAGGTGTTGAGTTCCTACTTGTTGATGTTGATGTATTGCCCCGAATGTAGAAGTTCCCAATGTCAATCTAACGTCTGTGTGTCCTGCTGCCGCAGAAGAATTGCCAATATATAAACCCGCTAAAAATGAGTAAACACCGTCAACAGGTGCTGCATACTCACCTGTAGCCTTATTATAGTCATTTCCTATATTATAAGAAACGGTGTTATGTATTATAGTATAAATTGTTCCATCACCTGTTTCGTCACTAATATTAGCTGACGGATAAGCCATAAAGGCACTTTTTGCATTAATACTATCAACTTGTTGAATTTTAGGTGTTCCACTAACATCTACAACTTGAAATGTCTTACCTACTGTTAATGAAGAAATATTAACATCATTCAAATTAATAAATTTAATCTTACTTTTAATATAATTCCAAACAGAAGAAAGCTTTGTTTTCTTTCTAGCATTGCTTGCTTCGCTGTCTTCAATTAAAGCTAAATCATTATCAACTAATGTTGTTTTTTCTGTTAAAACATTTATAGGAATGTCATTTAATAAAATAAAGCTTGTGCCGTCATAACGGACTTTATAAAATTTATTTGCAACAATACTATTTGCTGTTAATGCGAGCCCCTGTTGTGTCAATACATTTTTTGCACCCTTTGCGTTAATATTTAAAGTCGTTGCACCTGTATTTGTGCCGCCTGCTTTAAATGTAAATTCTTGTCCTGCAACATAATCCGATATTGCTGGGGATAGTGTCAAAGTTATTGTATCAGTTCCTGATGATGTTCCATGAACACCCACACGATTTTGAATAACTTTTAAATTAGTTGCATCTGCACTTGCCGTTGCGTCTTTTACATTAACCGCTTTATTATTATTAAAATCAATATCACCTGTGATTTTAGTTTCACCGTTTTTTGCAATCGAGTTTGTTAATGCAACAGCTATATCGTCAAAATTGTTATTCATACTTGTTGCGTTAATAACAGAACCACCAACAAAATCTGGCTCTGCTTTTGTATAATTTCCGTTGCCGTCCCTTGCCATTTTATTCCCTTTCCATAAATTTTGAACCTGTTTGACCTGATACTGACAAAGCAAACATTCTTCTTAATAATTCTATTCTATTGTTACGACTTAATTTTTGTGGTAAGTCTTTGGCTAAAATATCCAAAGCTTGATTAACATCTTGTTGATTTTGACTAAACAAAAGCTTGCCAAGTTCATCGCGTTGTTTTTGTGGTATATTATTTATTTCTCCAAACATACTTTTTAAAGTGTTTTTAATACCTGAACCAATAGCTCCTTTTATATTGCCTGATGCTATTTTAGTTATTATATCTCCTGAAATTTCATCAACTACACCTTCAGTTGCAATTTTCTTATCCCAAGTATTTGAACCACCTAAAATAGAATTTCTTGTTTTAGCCATTGTATCTTCAAATTTTATTGTTTCTACAAATTTATTATATGCAGTATCATTAGGAAAAGCCGTTTTTAAAGCTTTAAGTTTATTAGGCGTTAAAATCTGTGAAGCCTTATTAACTCCCTCTCTGGACTGTCCAAGCTTTTCTTGAAAAGTATTTAAAACACCCTCAACAAACATTTGCTTTTCACTAGGGTTCATTTGCTTAACCATATACGCTATTTCGTTTGTATCCCCCTTTAAAAATTGTTTACCCAAATCTAGTGCATCTCCCATTTCTGCATAACCTGCAAAGACTTCTCGAGCTTTTTTATAGTCTGGATTAATTTCATCTACAATATCTAAAAATGTATTTTTTAAGTTGGTAACTATTCTTGTTTCGTTTGTGGAGTTGCCTAAAGGAGTTTTGCTTTGAGTAATAGTATCATCTAAACCCCTTTTTATATAATCTACAAAACGAGTATTAATTCCCCTTCTTTTATCTACAAATTGGCTAACATCAATATCTTGACCTGTTTCAGTTTTTATAAATTCAACCGCTTTTTTCATAGCTTTTTTCATTGGGGGTCTATCCAATAAATGATTTATACGTTTAAGTGGTATATTTTTCTTATAAGCATGTTCATATAATGGTTGAGATTCTACTCTTTTAATTTCTGCTAATTGTTTTGATGTTTCATAGGCTGATTTGCCAACCCCACCCATTAATTTTTTACCAGCTTCATATATTCTATTTGCTTGATTTTCTTGTCTTTGTGTTAAAAGTTTTTCTGCTAAATTGGCAGTTTCGCCTTTTTCGGTTTTAAGTCCTAAAGCTAAACTTCTAACATTAGCACCTGCGACATCAGGTATAATTGCCTCATTTCCAGCTACTGCCAATTTTGCCTTTAATTGCTCTGGCGTTAAATTATCTTGTTGAAGTCTTTTTGCTAAAACATCATATATAGAAGGGCTTTTGATTTTTTTACCAACAGCACCTAAACCAGCACCAGCAAGCCCAAGCATACCAGAAACCGCACCGCCAGCAGTAGCTCCACCAATAGCACCGCCCAAGCGTTCATCTTCTACCGCCGAGCCTGCTCCGTATCCTGCACCCATGCCAGCACCAACACCAACACCCCTTGCAAGCTTGCCAGCCATTGTTGCTCCACCGCCAATAAATCTACCGCCGACTTTATTTAAAGGATTAGCAAAACCACCAGCTATATTTGCCGCAAGTGCTGTTTTAGGCATTTCTTGAGCAAATTGCTGTTCTTCCTGCCTTGCAATATCAGTCCCCTCTCTGTATCCTCTTTGTGCGGCTTGCATTATAGGCTCTCTACCTGTTATTCCTGCACCTATCCCATAACCTAAACCCCTTAACGCTCCTCTGGCTTCATCTGCTAAACCAAAGCTTGCTCCTTGTAACAGATTTTGAGTAGCTCCTGACGCTTGTTGTAAAAAGCTTCTATCAGGATTGACTAATTCATCTTGACTTGTTTCCAATTGTGGGATTAAACCCCTTTTGCGAGCTTCATTTAATAAAGCCTGCCTATCATCAGGAAGTTTCCCACGCCTTTCAAGTTCTAACATTATTGCCAATTTACTCATCTAATAACCTCAGTAAATCATCATCACTAACATTGCTATAATCAGATTGATAGTTTTGTGCTGGCATATTAGTTTGCCTACGTAAATCTTGAATATTGCGTTTCTTTTGTTCTATGAAACTACGCAATACGGCATCTTTTTCTTTAGGCGATAAGTTCGGACTTCCTAAAGTAGCTTTTAAGCTTTCGCCTTCTCGCTCTGTAAATTGGGCTCCGAAAGTAATCCTTAATAATGGCAATAGCTGATTGTTTATAATAGAAACGTATTCTTCTCTTGCAACTGCACCCTCTCCTACATCTTGTCCTAATTCTCTTCTTATTGTATCCCTTACTCTGCCTGCGGTTGTATATGTTGCCTTTTGTCCTAATTCGCTTAATCTATCAACAACCCTTTTTAAGTTAGGAAGTTGCGACTCTTGAGCTTGTAAAGATGTCACAGCTTCGCCTTGTGCTTTACCTTGTGCAACAGCTTGTGATTGCATTCCTTTAAATTCTGGCATTTGCTCTGGCTTTGGTGTAACTGCAAAACTTTCTCTAATTCCGCCGTCTAAAGGATTATAAACCGCTTGTGTCCCTCCCAAATTCATTATTTGTTGACTACGCTTTAAATCCATAAAACGTTGTTTTTGCTCTGGAGGCAAACTATTAAAATACTGATATTCTCTAACGCTTGAAGGGTCAACCGCAGACGCTCTTTGCGTTTCAATTTGCATTTGTCTTGCCATTTCTTGTTGTTGCAAATTATGCAATAACTCCATAGCATAAGGGTTGTTCTGCATTTCAGAAAGTTTGGCTCTTATATCCGCTGGATTGCCACCACCAAAAGCCTGTTGTGCTTGCATTCTTTGAATGTCATCTTGCTTTTGAACATAAGAACCAGCTAATGTATTTGCTAACCTGCTTAAACCTTGTGTCCAATGCTGGATTGGGCTTGTATCTGTTCCCTGTTGCATTAATTGTTGTGCTAATCTTAAACGATATGTCATTTATTTTAACTCCTTACCGCTTTATCATAATAAACCGCTTTTATTCCGTTAGGCATTGTTAAAACTGCTTTAGGATTTACTTTTTCAACTTCATCAGCCATTAACCCGATTTGCGTTATATTTTGCCCTATATAATTAAAGCTATAAACGTTTAAACCATTGTTTAACTTTCCAACTTTAACAATATTTTCTTTTGTGCGTCTATCAGATAGTAAAGCACCACCTTTAGCCGCACCAGCACGACCTAAATATGCACCAAGTCCAGCACTACCCAAACCAAACAAGCCCCCCATTAAACCTTGCAGCATTGCTGATTGATTTGCTAATTGCTGATTATAAGCGTTCATTTGTCCAGCATAACTGTTATATGTTGCACCCATTACATCAGCTGGGTTTATTTGAACTTGTGGAGCATTTACAAAACTTGGTTGTTGAACCTGCGTTCCTGATAACATCGCCGCTAATTCGTTTAAAGGAATTTGCCTCCGCTGTATCATTTCATTTAAAGCTTGGTTTCTTGCACCCATTTGTTGTTGGTTTAATGCTAATGCTTGATTTAATGCTTGAGTATCCGCCGCTAATCTAAAATCATTTATAGAGCGATTTAATTCATCAAACTTGCGGTCATAACCTTGCGAACCAGCTACAAAACCCATATTAGCTAATTGTTGTTCTAGTCTTTGTCTGTCCGAATCTTGCTGTCCCTGATTTCTTGCCAAGATACTATCATAAACAGATTGTCTTGTTTGTTCGTTAATTTCAGGAATTGCACCCAAATAACTAAAATCTAAAGGAGTTGATAACAAACCTCCAACTTGTCCAAGCTGATTTAATGCAATATTTCCATATTGTTCGCTGGCTTGGTTTTGAATATCTAATATTCTTTGTTGCTCTGGTGTTAAAGTCTGGACTGCCTGCCATTGCTCTAAATCTCTTGCGGCTTTGTTTGCTTCTTCTTGCGTTCTATATATTTGTCCGCCAACTTCCCAACCTCCGCCGATTTGTTGCACTTTAGATTGTGGAGTTAAAGCAAACCTTACAGCTTCTTCTATCGTGCCAAACGTTTTATCGCCAACTTTATAGACTTTTTGTCCATAATTCCCAAAACCCTCATAAGAAGTTGTTATATTTGGCAATGGCTGTGAACCTGCAAATTTTAAAGCTTCTTCCATTGTGCTAAACGTTTTATCGCCAACCTTAAATGAACCGCCAACCTGCGTCGGTTTTGCTCCTATATTCTCATAAGTTAAAGAGCCATACGGCGTTATTTGATTAATTCTGTTTAATCTTGCCATTTCATAAGCAGCTTCTTTATTTGCCGCCGCTTGTGCATTAGCCGTTGCGACTGGGTCTGGTGCGGCTGGTGCTGAAGGACTTTTTTTTCCCATTATTTTACCTCATACAGTTTTTGATATTCTGGTTTTAACAATCTACAAATTACTGCGTGATGCTTTTTACCAAAATGATGAGATAAAACGGCTTCTCGCTTGAAACCCGAGCTTTCTAAAACTCGCAACGTAATTGTAGCATTTAAAGGACACATTGTCCATACTTTATAACAATCTAATTGATAAAAAGGATATGCTAAAAAGTCTTTTATTACTTTCTTACTAGCCCACATCTTATTTATTGAAGCTATTGAAAGTTGTATATTTTTATTTTCTGGCTGGTAATCACTAAAAACAACGCCAGCAATCATTTCTTTTTCTTTGCGGTCTGTTATGCCGATCGCTTCACATTTGCCAAAGTCACCATTGTGCATATGGGGTATTTTATCAGCTACCCACTTCGCAACATCTTGTGATTTTCCATATATTAAACGGTTTACAATCATAACTGCCCCCCATTTATGAAAGTAAAGTTAGTCGCAACCCATTTTAAATTAAATATCTTGCTTACTATTCTTAATCTTAAACTTGCAGCCCTGCCAATTCCTGTAATACCTCGCCAGCCCTGAAAAACAGTTTCATCTTGTCCCCATAAACCCGAATCCCATAAACCAGAATCCCATAAACCCGCAGTTGTTTCAAGTGGAGTTGGATTTGCTATACTTTGTTTAATCTGAAAATCAGTATTTAATTCAATGTCAATAGCTGGCAAGCCACCACTAATTAAAAGTAAATCAGCCAATTTAAAAGATTTAACATTACCTTTAGATCCAAAATAACTAAATGCTGGTATAGCGTCTGCAACAATATTTGAACCGTTATCACTTAAACCGTCATCAAATTTATAAACCTTACCATCAACACCACCAAAAAAAGCATTATCGCCATATAAACAAAACGTATTTGCATTAATGCCTATAAATCTGCAAGGCTTGCCTGTTAAAGTGTTAAAAATATATTGATGATATTTATTACCACCTTGAGGAATATTAAAGATTAACATTGTGCCTTGTGGATATATGAAA
>Ga0302249_1000919_pt1 | contig 23009 bp, 23 predicted proteins | sample AAG_UR_Val_MG_FD_193531 | JGI IMG/M metagenome (GOLD analysis project Ga0302249, IMG submission 193531) | Enriched activated sludge microbial communities from anaerobic digester in WTTP, New Holstein, Wisconsin, United States - AAG_UR_Val | ecosystem: Engineered > Bioreactor > Anaerobic >... | reverse complement strand
AACCCGCTCTTCAAGCGACACGTCCGCATCGCGGGTGCGGGAGAGCTTCACCTCGGCTCCGGCGCCGCGGAGCATTGAGGCGAGTATGAGCGAAACGCGCAGGTTCACCTCCTCCTCGGTGACGCCCCCGGGGCCCATGCGGAACTGGTCCTTCTTTCCAAGGCCGCCGTGGCCGGGGTCGATGAATATGCGCCGTCCCGAGAGCCAGGGATAGTCGCCGAGTCTAAGCTCGCCGTCGTAGCCTTTCGATATTATGACGCAGCCGGACAGAAGGGGCGCCCTATGAGCTATTCGCGCCGCGAGGCCGCGCAGAAAATCCCGTGTGCGCGAGCGGGCGCGCTCCGCGCCGTCGGTGCAGCCGGCTGCAAGCGCACAGGCGCACAGAATGGGGATGAGAACGCTACGCAACCCGTGGTCCATCGGCCCTCCCCTCAATGAATTGTCTGATAAAGGGATCGTCCGAGGCCCCTAGTTCCTCTACCGTCCCGATAAAAGCCATGCGCCCGTCGAGGAGCATGGCGACTCTGTCGGCGATCCGCCAGGCGGATTTCATGTCGTGCGTTACGACCACGCTGGTTACTCCAAGGCTGTCACGCATCTTGAGGATGAGCCGGTCAACGGCCCCGGCGGTGATGGGGTCCGCTCCCGTGGTGGGCTCGTCATATAGCATGATCTCCGGCTTGAGCGCCGCGGCCCGGGCCAGGGCCACGCGCTTCTGCATCCCTCCGGAGATCTCGGATGGTCTATGCTCGTCTATGCCCCTAAGGCCCACTAGCGAAAGCGTCTCGGTTACGGTACGGGCTACGTCCTCCTCGGGTGCGTTACGCCGTCTTAGGCCGAAGGCCACGTTGTCGAAGACGTTCATGGAATCGAACAGCGCCCCGCCCTGGAAGAGCACGCCGATCTTCGAGAGGAGGGCGTGCCTTTCGAGCTCGGAGGCTCCTGTAAACTCGATGCCGTCGATATGGATAAGGCCGGAGTCGGGAGCGAGAATGCCTATGAGGTGCTTTAGGATGACCGACTTGCCGGAGCCGGAGCGGCCTATTACGCACAGCACTTCGCCCTCGTAGACGGAAAGGTCGACGCCGGAGAGCACCTGTTTTCCGGGGAAGCTTTTATACAGGTTTTCTATTCGTATTTTTTCCTTCATGGAGAAGCCTCTAAGGTAAAACGAAACGCCGACCGCTAATTTGTTATTGGATGATTCTCGCATCAGCTGCGCGGCTTTTCAACAAGAAAATGAGATGGCGTTTCGCGCTTCCGGGTGCGGGAGGCCGAAGAAGCCGATTTAATCGCCGGAGAGGATTTGCACTGCAGTATCGGTGGACGCATCGGCGGGCGAGAGAGGTGTGCCGGCGGTTATTCATGGTTGACAAAACCGGGCTTATGATATACTCAATAATCATGAAACGAATCGTTCATATCTCCAACAGTTTTCAGGAAGCTTCAGACTGGGAAGTCGAACAGGAAATTTCCATGAGCGTCGAGGAGCGGCAAAAGGCCGCGCGCGCGTTGAAGCGCAAATTTTTCGGTGTAAAATGCCCCGATGTCAGGTCGGCCTCTTTAAAAAAATGAAATCATCCCATTTCTCTCCGGACACCCTGGAGTTCATGTATCTTCTGCATGAATTCGGGGTGAGGTACCTGATAGTCGGCGGCGAGGCCGTCATTTACTATGGACACGCGCGGCTGACGGGAGATGTGGATTTTTTTTATGAGCGTGAAGAAGCGAACGCCGGGAACATGTATAAGGCCATTCACGCGTTCTGGGACGGCGCCATACCGGGCGACATAACCGTTAATGACCTTATGCAAGCCGGTGTAATCATCCAGTTCGGGCAGCCCCCAAACCGGATCGATATTATAAATACGATTACCGGAGTGACATTCGGCGAAGCATGGGCCGGGCGAAGAACGGAAAAATTATCGATGAAACGTAAACACTTTTCCGTATACATTCTTGGGTTGGAGCATCTGAGAAAAAACAAGAAGGTCACGGGGCGGTACAAAGATCTGGAAGATTTACGATACCTCAACAGGATTGGTGGGACTCACTGATCAGATCTCAATCGGGAATTGCAATTCTCTCGCCAGTTTTATTTATGACATCCCGAAAGCTCCTCAATGAGGGCATTCTGTTGCCAGAAACGGCGGATGGGGTAGTTACAATTTCTTCATAGCGCCGACTCAATCCAGCCGCCGCCGAGCACGTCGCCGGATTCGTCGTAGAAGACGGCGGCCTGACCGGGTGTGATTCCCGCCTGGGGCTCGGCGAAGCGGACCTCGACGCCGCCGTCGCGCTCCGAGAGCGTGGCGGCGAAGGGACGCTGCGTGGAGCGCGTCTTGACGAGCGCGCCGATGCCGTCGAGCGACGGGGCCTTCATGAGCGTGATGTCGCGCGCGAAAAGGCCCGATCGGAACAGCTCCTCGCGAAATCCAGCGATGACGACGTTTCGCGCCGCGTCGATGCCGACTACGTACAGGGGCCGTTCGGCCGCGATGCCGAGCCCGCGGCGCTGGCCGATTGTATAGCGGTGAATCCCTCTGTGCCGCCCGAGGACCTTCCCTCCCGTTGAGACGATGTCGCCGGGCGGCGGGATGCTGCCGGTGCGCCGTTCGATGTAACGCGGGTAGTCGTTGTCCTGCACGAAGCATATCTCCTGGCTTTCGGGCCGGTCCGCCACCGCGAGGCCGAGGTCGGAGGCCATCATCCGGATCTCTTCTTTTCTTCGATCTCCCAGCGGGAAGATGACGCCGCGCAGGATGTCCTGGCCGAGCGCGAAGAGGAAGTACGACTGGTCCTTGTCGCGGTCGAGGCCCGCTGACACGTAATGACGGCCCGAATCCGTAACGCCGAGGCGGGCATAGTGGCCGGTGGCGAGTTTCTCGCAGCCGAGCGAGGAGGCGAACTCGATGAGCTTCCTGAACTTGATCCGCGCGTTGCAGTGAATACAGGGGCTCGGCGTGCGCCCGGCCAGGTATTCGCTGCAGAAGGGGTCGATGATCTCGCGCGAAAAGTCCTCCTCCACGTCGAGCAGAACATGCGGGAACGCAAACGCGCGGGCGATCTCCCGGGCGGCTTTCATGGACTCCGGCGAGCAGCAGACGTCGTACCGCGGCTCGCAGCCGTCCATGTCCGCGCAGAGCAATATCTTCGCCGTGACGCCGACCACCTCGTGGCCCGCGTTTTTCAACAGCACGGCGGCGACTGACGAATCGATCCCTCCGCTCATGGCGACCGCTATCTTCAATATGAAATTACCTCGACGCTTCGTTTAACGGTTTCTCAGGCTGATAGCTTCTTCCGAATCTGAGCAAGCCTTTTTCGATCAGCCGAGACGGCGTCCTTCTCTTAAAAGTGTCGTTTTTAGTATATACTTTGAATTCGAAGTCTTCAGTAGAAAAATATAAAGCCTGTTGCCTCTCGCCTCCGGCGCTGACGCTAAAAACGAGGGTTCGCATGGGCCCTTATATGTGCTATGGCGCTCCATGCCCGGCTGGGCCTTAAGAGCTAAGGGGGGAATTAGAGCGAATTCCCCCCTTAGCAATCCCCCAACGCTCTTCTCAAGCGCCGGGGCCTGGGCTTATAGCATGAATTTATCAAAGGTGATTCGGGATTATTCGTAAAAATGGTTCTTTGTGTTTTACTGTCGGTTTTTCCATGTACTTTCCGTTCGGCTGCGGAAGGTTCATCCATGGACCATCCTCGCCTCGCGCGCGTCCGTGCGCGCTGCTTAACGGCTGTTTGATTGTATCAGTCAGAGCCTGAGACAACATCCGGCAGGCGGCATTAGGGAAACCCCCTCCGGGGGTGGCGCAGAGCGCCGGGGGCGTTAGGCTCGCCGGTCTCAAAGTCTGCGGTTCAAAGTACTTATAGCTGCCTTAATCTCTTCCAACTCATCCCCCCGACCCCCTTCTCTATCCGGCAGGCGGCATTAGGGAAACCCCCTCCGGGGGTGGCGCAGAGCGCCGGGGGCGTTAGGCTCGCCGGTCTCAAAGTCTGCGGTTCAAAGTACTTATAGCTGCCTTAATCTCTTCCAACTCATCCCCCCGGCCCCCTTCTCTATCCGGCAGGCGGCATTAGGGAAACCCCCTCCGGGGGTGGCGCAGAGCGCCGGGGGCGTTAGGCTCGCCGGCTGCGGTAAAAATTACCCTCGCCCTTAGACCGGGTTGCCTCAAAAGCCGCTTTTGGGGCAACCCCCGGCACTTAATAATTAAAGCTTTCCTAAAAAATAATTGTAAATTTAGCAATTAGTACTTTTATGGAAATATATGCAATACCGCCACAGGATGAATGACCCTCATATTAAGGGCGCCGCGTTGAGCTTTATTTCTCCTGGAAGAGGTTGAGATGATAACGACCGCCAAACGGACCGAAGCCCTCGCAGCCGAGATCAAGTCGCTCGCAGCGCGAAAAAACGCGCTCATCCTGGCGCACAACTACCAGCGCGAGGAGGTGCAGGCGGTTGCGGACTATACCGGCGACTCGCTGGAGCTCGCGCGCATCGCCGCCGACACCGCCGCGGACATAATCGTGTTCTGCGGCGTACACTTCATGGCCGAGTCCGCGGCCATACTCAATCCCGGGAAGAAGGTGCTGCTCCCCGACCCCACGGCCGGCTGTCCCATGGCCGACATGGCGGGGCCGGAAGACCTCGCGGCGATGCGCGAGCGCAATCCCGACGCCTCGGTGGTTACCTACATCAATTCCTCGGCGGAGGTAAAGGCCCTCTCCGACGTGTGCTGCACCTCGGCGAACGCCGTGAAGATCGTGCAGCGCGTCGACGCGCGGCGCGTCATCTTCGTTCCCGACCGAAACCTCGGAAGCTGGGTGCAGCGCTTTACCGACAAGGAGGTAATCCTGTGGGATGGGTTTTGCCCCACCCACGAGCGCTTCACCGCGGCGGACCTGGCCGAAGCGAAGAGGCTTCATCCCGACGCGCTCGTAATGGTGCATCCGGAATGCAATCCGGAGGTGATAGACATGGCCGACGAGGTGCTTTCGACCGGACAGATGGTGAAATTCGTACGCGAAACGGACCGCGCGAAGATCATAGTCGGCACCGAGGAGGGGATGATACACAAGCTAAAGAGCGTGGCCCCGGAGCGCGAGTATATCCTCCCCTCGAAGGCGCTCGTGTGCCCCAACATGAAGAAAACCACGCTCGAAAAGGTACACGCGGCTCTTGTGAACGAAGGGCCGATCGTGACGGTGGATCCCGAGGTGCGCGAAAAATCGCTCGGCTGCCTGCGGCGCATGCTCAAGCTTTCCTGAAAAGGCGATAAGGCCCTGCTGCGCGGGCCTTGGCCTACTTCTTTACGGTAGCCTTAAGGGCGGCCTCTTTATAGCTCTTGCTGAAGGTGAACTTGGGGACCTTCGTCGCCTTCTTCGCGGCGATCTTTATTTCCTCGCCCGTGAGCGGGTTCCTGCCCATGCGGGCCTTGGTCGCCGGACGGACCTTGATGTGCATCTTGCCGATCTTGCCCACCGGTACGCGCTCTCCTTTCATGACGCCCGCGCTGATTACATCGAACACGTCCTCTACGAGCTCTTTGGCGCGAGCGCGCGGGATATCGTGCTTCTCCGAGATGTAATTAACGATCGTCTGGGCGGTGTACTTCTCGGGGTATTTGACCTTCGCCTTAAGCGATTCCTTTTTTGCGGTTTTGCCGCCGTTTTCCCTTGCCATTCTCTCCCCCTTGTGGATGGTATTATGGTTGTGCCAATCGGGGATTGCGCGTTTACCGTACGGGCACGACGGCCGAAGCGCTAGCGCTCTACCGGCGTTGAAGCGGCGGAATCCCATGTGATTGAATATGCCGCGGAAAGGGCGGCATTTGTATCAGCAAATGCGTTTAGGGCGTGACGTCAAGCATTTTAATGCCGAATGGCCGTTTTACGCGGGGATGGGCGGGCGGACGGTCGGGGGGACATGCCAATGCTCCGCCGCGGCGCCGGCGACAAACGTATTCAGGCTTGGAGTGTTATGCGAGAATCGTCAATCAGTGCCCCAGGTATTTAACCCTGATCTTCTCGAGCTCATCGGCCATCCTGTCGTCGAGGCCGTCCTCGCCGGTATCGATCAACTTGAAGAGCTGGATGGCGACATTGAACGCCGCGTCGAGCGGCACGGTGAGCTCGTCTCCCTTTTTGGATTTCGCGCCGGAGGAGAATACCGCGCGAACGTACTTGTTGAGCCAGATGAAGATGTCATCGAGTTCTACCCGGTTTTGCCCGATCGCCCGTTCGAACTCGCCAAGGGTCGCCTCGAGGTCACGCAGTGACTGGAACATATAAAATTGTCCTCCTGTGGGTAAAATAACGTGAGATAATGTTAGCGGTATTGACGATGCTCCTTCTCCGCTCCCCGTACCACCAGCGTTTATAAGTATGCGGGCAGGGAATCTCTCCTGTAAGGAGCATTACCATAAACGCTGAAAATAATCAAACAGGAAATCTTCAATAGACTTGTTGCGTATCTGACAAAAATGTCATCGAGAGAAGGCCGCAGGCCGACGTGGCGATCTAAAAAGGCAACAAGTTGCAGGTAAAAACCGGATATTGTATCAGATTGCCACGCCCCGATACGACCGGGGTTCGCAATGACACTCAGTAAAGCAACAAGTCTAATAACAATATCTTCCGGATTCCGGTGATTTTGTCCTTGTAGGAATAATTATTGGCAGCCCCTAATAATTGGGATTTCCCGCCCGCCTCTGGCGGGCGGGAAATCCCAATTCCTGAATATGCCAGTACTTGCAATTTATTGGAATCTCAAAAATTTAATCTCGAATTTGTCTACAACCGCAGCTCTCGCTTTCTCCACAGCATATAGATTGCGGGATACACCAGAAGCTCCAGCAGAAAGGAGGTCGTAAGGCCGCCTATCATGGGCGCGGCGATGCGCTTCATTACGTCCGCGCCGGTCCCCAATGACCACATGATGGGCATGAGGCCCATCATGGCCGAGGCGACCGTCATGATCTTCGGGCGTATGCGCTTGACCGCGCCGTGGACTATGGCCTCCTCGAGCTCGGCGCGCGTGCGGAGCCTCCCGGCGCGCCGGGCCTCCTCGTACGAAAGGTCAAGGAATAGCAGCATGAAGACGCCGGTCTCGGCGTCGAGCCCCATGAGCGCTATGATACCGACCCATGCCGCGATGGATATCTGATAACCGAGCAGGTACATGAGCCAGATTGCGCCTATCGCGGAAAAGGGGACGGCGAGCATGATGATGCCGGTCTTTACCGCGGAGCGAGTGTTTATGTACAGAAGCAGAAAGATGAGAAAGAGGGTGATGGGAACGACGATGACGAGCCGTTCGCGGACGCGCTGGATGTTCTCGTACTGGCCGCTCCAAACGAGCGAGTAGCCCGTTGGAAGCCGGATCGATCCCGCAACGGCCTTTTTTGCCTCGTCCACATATGAGCCAATATCGCGCCCGGCGACGTCCACATAGACGTATCCGGCGAGCATGCCGTTCTCATCGCGTATCATGGAGGGCCCGTAGCTAAGCCTGAGATCGGCGAGCTCGCGAAGCGGCACGTGCACGCCGCCCCTTGTGGTGACGAGCACGCGTCCCATGCTCTCGATGTCGCTCCGGAGCTCGCGTGGATAGCGCAGATTGATCGAATAGCGCTCGCGGCCCTCTATCGCCACGGAAAGCGTGTCGCCTCCTATACCGTTCATCACGACATCCTGAATGTCGGATATGGAGAGTCCGTAACGCGCGAGCGAGTCGCGCCTGGGTTCGATGTCGAGGTAATAGCCCCCTCCTACTCGCTCGGCGAATACGCTTCGTGTGCCGCGCAGGTTGTAAAGCCGTTTCTCGATGGCCTCTCCTATGCGCTGTATTTCAACCAGGTCGGGACCGAATACCTTGATGCCGATGGGCGTACGGACGCCCGTGGTGAGCATGTCGATGCGGCCCTTGATGGGCATGGTCCACGCGTTCGAGACGCCGGGGATGCGGAGGACCGTGTCCATCTCGGAGATGAGCTCCTCGTAGCTTATACGGTCGTGCCAGACTGGCCGTAGCAGCGCCTTGAGCGGCCCGGGCATCCACGATGAGTACCAGCGCTTCTTCTCTCGCCACTGGTCCCTGGGCTTAAGCACCACCGTCGTCTCCATCATCGAGAAGGGCGCCGGGTCGGTGGAGGTCTCGGCACGCCCTGCCTTGCCGTAAACGCTCTGGACCTCGGGGAATGCGGCGAGCAGGCGATCTTGAGTAAGGAGCAGGCGGTATGTCTCGGTGACGGAGATGCCCGGAAGCGTTGTGGGCATGTAAAGAATCGTGCCTTCATTGAGCGGCGGCATGAATTCGGAGCCCAATTTAAAATATACCGGAATGGAAATCGCCACCATAAAAAGCGCCGCGCCGACGGTCTTGAGCGGATGTTCGAGCACCCAGCGGCATGGCCCCTCGTAGATGCGGAAGAGCAGCCTGCTTACGGGATGTTTTTCCTCGGGATAATAGGTCCCCACGAACACGGCGTTTATGGCGGCGGAGAGCCGGCGCGAGCGGAAGCGGAACGGATCGACGCGGGAGAAGAGCATGCGTACGGCCGGGTCCAGGCTTACGGCGAGGAGCGCCGCGATGGCTATGGTGAGCGTTTTGGTCCAGGCGAGCGGCGTAAAGAGGCGGCCCTCCTGGTCCACCAGCGTGAATATGGGCAGAAAGGAAACGGCGATGACCAACAGTGAAAAGAACACTGAAGGGCCCACCTCCATGAGCGCTTCGAGACGGGCCTCGTGAAAATCGCCCTTCCTCCCGTTTTCAATCCACAGCTCGATCTTCTTGTAGGCGTTCTCCACCTCGACGATCGCGCCGTCCACCAGGACGCCGATCGAGATGGCTATGCCCGACAGGCTCATGATGTTGGAGGTGATGCCTGCGTGATACATGGGGATGAATGCCAGCACCACCGCGACCGGAATCGTGATGATGGGCACCAACGCCGAAGGGATGTGCCAGAGGAAGAGGAGTATGACGAGCGAGACGATTATCATCTCCATGACGAGCTCTTTTTTAAGCGTGTCGATCGACCTGAGGATGAGGTCCGAGCGGTCGTACACCGTAACGAGCTCCACGCCCTCCGGGAAGGACGGATTCATCTCCTCGATCTTTTGCTTTACGCGTTCGATGACGTTGAGAGCGTTCTCCTTATGACGGATAACGACGATCCCGCCTACCGTGTCGCCCATGCCATTGTAATCGGCCACGCCGCGTCTGAGCTGCGGCCCCATAGTGACCGTGGCCACGCTCCCCAAAAGGACCGGCGTTCCGCCCGCGGAGGCCTTTACGGCCACGCGAGAGAGCTCGTCCGCGCTCTTCACATAGCCCCTGGCGCGCACCATGAACTCGCGGCCGCTGAATTCAACGAGCCTTCCTCCCGCCTCGTTGTTGTTGTTTCTGATTGCCTCCATCACCTCCATTAGCGATACGCCGAAGCTCTGTAGCCTGTTGGGGTCGACTATCACCTGGTATTGTTTTTCAAAGCCGCCTATGGAGGCGACCTCGGCCACGCCCTGTACGCTCTGAAGGGCGAGGCGCAGATACCAGTCCTGGTAGGCCCGTATCTTCGAGGGGTCATGGAGGCCCTTTTTGTCCACCAGCGCGTACTGATAGACCCAACCCACGCCTGTCGCGTCGGGCCCAAGCTCGGTCTTTACGCCGGGCGGGAGCGAGCCCTGGATTTTGGAGAGGTATTCGATAACGCGGCTTCGCGCCCAGTAAAGGTCGGTGCCGTCCTCGAAGATTACGTAAACGTACGAGAATCCAAAGTCCGAAAACCCGCGGATGGTCTTTACCTTGGGGGCGCCGAGGAGCGAGGAGATGATAGGGTATGTAAGCTGGTCCTCGATGATATCCGGGCTTCGGTCCCAGCGCGAGTAGATGATGACCTGCGTGTCGCTAAGGTCTGGTATGGCGTCGAGCGGGATGTTCTTCATGGCATGGACGGAATATACGATAGCCGCAGCCACCACGAAGATGATTAGAAGCCTGTTGTGCGCCGAGAAATGTATGAGCTTTCCGATCAATGCGGGCGCTCCCCGGATTTTTTGTCCTCTGGCACACCCATGCTCCTCACGGAGCTGAAGGCCGCCCTTAGCGAGGACTCCGAATCCACCAGAAAATTAGCCGAGCTGACCACGCGCTCGCCCTCCGAGAGACCCCGTAGAATCTCGAAGTAGCCGTCGCTGCCGTGAACGCCGAGGCCGACCGGGCGCGGGGAGATGCGCCCGTCGCCTTCATCAACGAAGACATAGTCGGCCACCCCCGTGCGCATAACGGCGCCCTCGGGCACAGCGAGGCGTTTGCCGGGACTGTAAACGATGCGGGCGTCAGCGAACATGCCTATCTTGAGCTCGAGGCCCGGGTTGGCTATATCCATCCGAACCCTTAGCGTACGCGTCTCCTCGGAGAGGGTCGGGTAGATGAAGCCGACGCGTCCCCGGAAGACCTTCCCCGGCCAGTACGACAGACCCATTTCGACCGGCATGCCGGTTTTTATATAGGGCAGATCGGACTCGAAGACCTCGGCCTCGGCCCACACGTGCGATAGGTCGGCGATGGTCATGAGGGGGTCGTTTCCGCCGATCTTCTGTCCGGGCAATACCGTCTTTTCTATTACGTAGCCGGTGGCCGGGGCGTACAGGGCTACGCTTCGCTCGTACTTGCGCTCCCTTTCGAGGCGCGCGATCTGCGCGTCGGTAAAGTCGAGAAGGCGCAGGCGCTCGCGCGCGGCCCTTCGCACCTCGTCTATGCTCGCGCTGAGCGTTTCATCGGACATGCCGGCCGCCTGTTCGGAGGCCTTAAGGGTGGAGAGATATTCCTGCTCTGCCGCGAGGATCTCGGGGCTGTAGATGGACAGAAGCGCCTGGCCGCGCCGCACGAACTGGCCTGTCTGGTTGACGTTGAGCCGCTCGACCCAGCCGCCGGATTTGACCGTCACCCTGTAGAGCCGCGTCTCGTCCGGTACTATGCGCGCCGAGGCACGGATCTCCTTCCGTATAACGCGCCTCCGTGCGAGCTCGAAGCTAAGTCCGAGCATTTCGCGCGAGGCCTCTGAAATTGTTATCGATGCAAGCCCGGGGACGCCGTCGGCATCGTGTTGCACATGCGCATCCCTGTTTTCCGCGGCCTCATCCTGGCCCGATTTAATCGGAACGAGCTTCATTCCGCAGATGGGGCATTGCCCCGGATGGTCGCTTACTATTTGAGGGTGCATGGGACAGGTGTACTGGACCGCGTTTACCGCTGCCTGATCGTGGAAGATAGATGTCCCAAAATACATATAAGCTATGGCGGCCGAGGCGATAACGGCAAGGCTTGTTATGACTATGCGCCGGCGTTTCATCTAACTGCCTCCTTTCCCGATAGGGCTTCGATGGATGCGATGGCGGTGTGGTATTCCTTCAGCGCCCCGAGCGCCTCCCTGCGATAGCGCAGAAGCATGCGCAGCGTGTCGATGACGGGCATGAACTCGATCGAGCCGGTGCGGTAGCGCGCGAGCGCCGCCTCGAGCGCGAGCGAGCTCTGGGGAATGATACGGTCGGTATAGAGCCTGTACAGGGCCTCCCGTCGGACGAGCGAATCCACAAGCGTGCGCGCCCGCGCGAGGATATCGTTTCGTCGGTCGTCGTATAGGCTTGCGGCCGAGTCGCGGCCTAATTTTGCCTCGTCAATCATCGGAGAATTTTTGGATGAATAAAAAAGCGGCAGGTTAAACGAGGCCATGGCGGAGACCATGTCATCGCGCCTTCCCATTGGGCCGCTGTCGCGCTGCATGTACGAAAGGCCAAACTCCACGTCCGGAACGAGCTCGCTACGCCTCAGGCTCTCGACTCCGGCGGCGCGGCCGTGGCCGAGGCGCATTATGGTTAGCTCCGGGTTCGATTCGAGGATCTCGGCCTCGAGCCCATCCCCCGGGGGCCGGACGAAGGTCGGAGACAGAAGCCCTTCTGTCGCGGCTTCGACATCGCCCCCGGCGAGGTAGCGAATTCTCTCCCGAAGCTCCGTCTCTCTCTGCGCGAGGGCGATGAGCTCCTCATCCATCATGGAATATTCCAGGTTGGCCTTGATGACGCCGGTTAGGCTTCCCGTCCCCGATTTGCTTGCGGCCACCTCCCCGTCGATGATCAGCCTTATCTGCGCCCTGATGTCGTTAAGGATCAGGATCGATCCCCGCACATAGGCAAGCTCGTAAGCGGAGGAGCGAAGCGCCTCGATGAGGGCAAGCCTCTCTCCGCGCAGCCTTTCACGCGCCTGCCGGTATTCGATTTCGGCGATGTTCTCCCGTGCCGAAAGCTTTCCGCCGAGCGGGACCATCTGAGAGACTCCGATCTCCTTGCTCGTCATGTCCGAGTCGCGGAAGTTGGGGTCGGCGGCCGGAAGGCTGTTCGCCCCGAGCCTTACGCGAGGGTCGTCGAGGGCGGCTGCGGGGCCGATTCTTTTATGCGCCATGGCGGCCTCGTAGCGCATGGCCTTAAGGCGCGGGTTGTTGCTAAGGGCAAAGGACTCGAGCTCGGGGAGCCTCATGGGGCCTTCGGATAGGGCCGGGTGAATGGATGCCAAAATGAAAAGGATCGTCCATGCGGCCAAGTATTGCGCCCTTGATACGGCTGCCGACGTGCCGCCTTCAAACCGCAAGCGTTCATGCAAGGATTTAATAACGCGTCTCATGTCGGCGGCCTCCTCCTATTGCGCCATGTTCGGCCATTCCCCGCCTCAGGCCACCTCTGCCTCATTGGCTTTGGCTCGAGGACAGGCCCCGCTTCAGGCGGGGATTTTCAGCGCCTGTGCTCCCCGTGCCCCCTGTGCGGATGCGCATCCGGGCTCTTCGGCGAGTTCTCCAATACGACTCCCGCCCTCCTCATTTGCTCCATGTACTTCTCCGGGGCCTTGTTGAAGTCCTCGATGCAGGCGGCGCAGCAGAAATATATGCGCTTTCCCTTGTAATCCACATGGACATCCTTATCGATCTCGTTGCCCAGCACCGGGCAGACGGTTTGAGGCTTCCCCTGCGCATTTCCCTTCGGGACCGCCTTCTGGGCGTAGAGAGAGCCCGCAAGCGCGACGCCTAAAACGAGTATCGATGCGGTGATGGTTCTTTTCATTCTCGTTCCTCCTCGATAGTAGACAATATAGCGGGAGAAGACGGGTTGGATAGGATTTACGGCCGCCTTGCCGCTTTGTCATTCGAATGCCCGCGGTCGGGCAGGCCCATCTGCGAGCATTCATATACTACCATATAAGTAGTATATAATATACATGCCCATACCGGGGATTCAAATTTTTTCTATTATTTCCACACCTTGCCGGTCATACGGCATTCCCGGGGGCCGGTGTATCGAGCGAATGGGTGATGCTTCGCGGGCCAAGCCGGTTTGTTTATAATTTATAAAAATCCTGCTCGTCGTCAATTTATCGCAACGGCCGTTTATCGGACGGCCATGGCTTTTGGCCTCGTCCGGTACGCGGCTTATCGGTTTATCTCCGTGGGGCTCTCTCCTTACATGAAATTATCGCCTGCTATTCGGTTTACCACAAGCGCGGCGAGGGTGAGGCCGAAGACCGCCGTTACCTGTACCAGGGAGCCGTTGGCGCGTTTGTCTCCTGAGGCTAAGTCCGCCCTCCGCCTGTCCGCAAAAACCGGTGACGGCTCGTCGCTATAAACACAGAGGAATTCGGACGGGATGCCTTTCGTTTTAAGCCTGCGGCGCACCGCGCGGGCGAGCGGGCAGCCCTGAGTTTTCGAAAGGGGCGCGGTGCGAACGCGGGTGGGGTCCCTGCGCCAGGCCGCACCCATGGACGAGTAAAGCCCCGCGCCCGAAGCGAGGGCCGAGGCGATAAGCGCGATCTTGTCGTCCACGTCGTCGATTGCGTCGACAACGCAGTCGTAGGAGCCCAGGGCGAATTCGTTCGCGCTTGCCGCAGTAAAGCGCGTATCCAGGCTGGCGATGTCGGTGTATGGGTCGATCTCCCTCAGGCGTGCGGTAAGAGCCTCCGCCTTGGGCCTTCCGATGCTAGTCGAGAAGGCCTGTGCCTGTCGATTGAGGTTGCTCGCGGAAACGAGGTCGTGATCGACAATGCTCAAATGCCCGATTCCGGTCCGCACCAGGGCCTCGGCGCACCAGCTTCCCACTCCCCCCAGGCCCACCACGATGACGCGCGCCTCCTCCAGCCGCCGGAGGGCCTCCGTGCCCAGCATGAGCGCCGTTCGGTCCGTCATCGCCGCGCGGTATTCGCGCCGGGCTTCAGCAGACATCGCACGCCTTTACGAGCGCCTGATTGAGGTCCTCGATGATATCGTCGACCGTCTCTATCCCTATGGAGAGGCGGATGAGGTCGGGCCTTATGCCCCCCCTCAAGCGGTCCTCCTCGGAGAGCTGGCTGTGCGTCGTTGTGGCCGAGTGTATCGCCAGACTCTTGGCGTCGCCGACGTTTGCAAGGTGCGAGAAGAGTTCCAGGTTTTCGATAAAGCGCTGCCCTTCGGCCTTCCCTCCACGGATGCCGAAGACCACCATCCCGCCAAAGCCGTTCTTTAAATATTTTTTCGCTACGGGATGTGTCGGGTCGTCCGGAAGGCCGGGGTATCTCACCCAGGTAACCTTTGGGTGCTGCCTGAGGAACCCGGCGACCTCCATGGCGTTTTGCGAATGACGCTCCATGCGTAGCGCCAGGGTCTCGAGCCCCTGCAAAAAAATCCAGGCGTTATCGGGCGAGATGGAGGCGCCGAGGTTTCGGAGCGGCACCGTGCGAAGGCGCAGGGCGAATGCCACGGGGTTCATTTCGCCGAGATCGTGGGCGTAGCGAAGGCCGTGGTAGCTCGGCTCCGGCTCGTTGTAGAGCCCGAACTTAGGGTCGGTCCAGTCGAATTTTCCGGAATCCACAACTATGCCGCCTATGGCGGTGCCGTGGCCTCCTATCCATTTGGTGAGCGAGTGAACCACTATGTCCGCGCCGTGCTCTATCGGCCTGAGCATGGACGGGGGCGTGAAGGTCGAGTCGGCGATGAGCGGCAGATGGCGCCTGCGCGCGATTTCGGCTATCGCCCCTATGTCGGCGAAATCCAGCGCGGGGTTTCCGATCGTTTCGAAGAAGATGGCCCTGGTCTTTTTTGTAATGGCCTTTTCGAAATTCTTGGGCTCGCGCGGGTCGACGAAATTCACCTTGATGTTGAAACCCGGAAGGATGTCGTTAAACATGGTGAAGGTTCCGCCGTAGAGATTGTTGGCGGAGACTATTTCGTCTCCGGCCGAGGCGATGTTGATGATGGAATAGTAGATGGCCGCCGTACCCGAGGCCACGGCAACCGCCGCCGCCCCTCCCTCGAGCGAGGCCATGCGCCTCTCCAGCACGTCGTGCGTCGGGTTCATTATGCGCGTGTAGATATTGCCCGCCTCTTTAAGACCGAAGAGATTGGCGGCGTGCTCTGTGCTTTTAAATAGATACGAGCTCGTTCTGTGTATGGGGACCGCGCGCGACATGGTCTCGTCCACCGTCTGTCCCGCGTGCAGCGCCCTGGTTTCGAATCCCGCCTTTTCGATTTGTGGTCCTTTCATCGTCTCCTCCGCCGGTTTGGTGTTCTCATACTTTCGTCTTAATACGTATCGTGGTCCTAAATTATATACGTTGCGGCGCCTGTTTCCCTTCCGCGCCAATCTATCATGTCCTCTAAGGTTATGCCCGTGAGGGTTTCGGTGATCCTTTGGTTCAGCATCTCCCAGATCCATCTGGTGCCGCATTCGCCGGCGCGTCCACAGCGCCCGGTTTCGACGCACTCGACGGGGTGGAGCGAGCCCTCGAGCACCGTTAGCGCCTCCATAACGGTGACCTGCGCCGGGTGTCGTGTGAGATAATAGCCGCCCTGGGGGCCCCGGACCGAGCCCACGATTCCCGAGGAGCGGAGCTGGATGATGATCTGGCCCAGGTACTTCTCGGAGATGTCCTCCTTTTGTGCGATGTCCGAGAGCTGTACGGGCCCGCGCTCGTAATTGAGCGCGAGTCGATACAACAACCTGAGGCCGTAGCGGGAGCGCGTGGAGAGCTTCATGGCTCGATGTCCTCGTTAAGGCTACCGGTGCGATATCCCCGGATGTCGAGGGTCGCGTAGCGGAAGCCGATCTTACGGAAGCTTGCGGCGATTTCCGCGGCGTTCGTTTCGTCGAGGACGATTCGGGCCTCCTCCCCGAGCGCCTCGATACGGGCAAGATCGCCGTGGTATCGGACACGGAACTGCGAAAGCCCCAGGTCCGCGAGCGTTTCCTCCGCGCGCTCGACCATCGCAAGCCGGTCGTCCGTTATGCGCGTACCGTAGGGGAAGCGCGTGGCCAGGCATGCCCGCGCCGGCCGGTCCCAGTTGGGTAGCGCCATGGAGCGGGCGAGGAGGCGTATTTCGGCCTTGCCGAGGCCGGCCTCCCGAAGCGGGCTTCGCGCGCCGAGCTCGCGGACGGCCCGCTCCCCCGGCCGGTAGTCGGCCTGGTCGTCGAGGTTCGATCCGTCCACTACCTGGGCAAGGCCGCGTTCGCCGGCAAGCGCGATCAGTTTTTCCATATAGGCGCGCTTGCACAGGTAGCAGCGCTCCGGCGGATTGGAGGCGAAGCGCTCGTCGGCGAGCTCGTCGGTATCGATAATTAGATGTTCCACGCCCAGGCCGGTGGCGATGGAGCGGGCGAGTTCCGTCTCGCGCTTGGGATGCACGGCCGAGCGGACGGTTACGGCGAGCAGCCGGGGGTGGAGCTCGTTACGGGCGAGGGCGAGGAGAAGGGTGCTGTCGACCCCGCCGGAAAAGGCGACGAGAGCGCCGTCCATCCCGCGAAGAATGCCTCTGAGGCGGTCGAGCTTTTCGTTCATGCTTTCCTCGTCATGTCCAGGCGAGTCCGGGCATCACGTCCCCTCCTGGAAGAACCACGTGGAGAGGTAGCGCTCGCCGGTGTCGCAGCCAATGGTGACCACGAGCTTTCCCCTGTTCTCGGCGCGCCGCGCGACCTGTATGGCAGCCCACACGTTCGCTCCCGTTGAGATGCCGGCGAGAATCCCCTCCTCGCGGGCGAGCCTCCTCGCCGTTTCGCCCGCGTCCTCCTCCGTTACGGTGATAACCTCGTCTATGAGCTCCCTCCTTAGCACCTCCGGAACGAAACCCGCCCCGATTCCCTGGATGCGGTGCGCTCCGGGCTCGCCGCCCGAGAGAACGGGCGATCCTTCGGGCTCTACCGCTATGGTTCGGAAGGAGGGCTTTCTTTTTTTGAGGGCCTCGGAGACGCCTGTAATGGTGCCGCCGGTACCTACCGCCGAGACGAGGATATCCACCGCGCCATCGGTGTCGCGCCAGATCTCCTCGGCCGTGGTGGTCCGGTGTATGCCGGGGTTGGCCGGATTGTTGAACTGCTGCGGCATGAAAGAGCCGGGGATGGAGTCCGCGAGCCCCTCGGCCTTGCGTATGGCGCCCTTCATTCCCTCAGCGCCCGGGGTGAGAACGAGCTCGGCCCCGAGGATTTTTAGGAGCTGCCTGCGCTCCAGGCTCATGGTATCGGGCATGGTGAGGATTAGCCGGTAGCCTTTTGCCGCGGCGACGAAGGCAAGAGCGATTCCTGTGTTGCCGCTGGTCGGCTCGATGATGGTGGCGCCCTTTTTCAAAAGGCCCCTCTTTTCGGCGTCTGCTATCATCGCCGCGCCGATGCGGTCCTTTACGCTTGAGAGAGGATTGAAGGATTCGAGCTTAATGGCTACGGCGCCCGGCGTGTCGCCGGCAATCCTGCTTAGCCGTACCAGCGGCGTGTTTCCGATGGTTTCGGTGATGTCGTTATACAGGCGGGACATGTGGCCTCCTAAGCGCGGCCGCAACGTCGTACGCATAGCCGTCGCTTCACACCATAACTATATTATAGTAAAACTATAATATTAGTAGTATATATTGGCATGCGTTTTATGTCAATAGAAATTCGGATTTAAAACAAGCTAAAAGAAAGGTTTTCAGTCAGCTAAAGGCGGGAATCTTTTTGGCGTCAAAAAGGCGGCGAAAGGACCGTCGTCCTTCCCCTGGCACTGGCTGTAGTTCGGAGCTGTCCGCCATTTTGCCCCTCTAATCTGAAAAAATATTGACTTTCTAAATTATTGATACTATTATGTCATTATTATGACATTTAGGTGGTTATACCATGAATTATTTAAAATTTACTGACTTTCGCAATCATTCAAAAGAATACTTCGATAAAGTCGAACATGGCAGCTCTTTCGTTATTATTCGAAAGGGAAAGCCTATTGCAAAAATTGTTCCTTTTAATGAATCATTTTCCGGCTGGAAGCGAGAAACAATAAAGGTAAAGCTTAAAAACTCAAAAAATACTCTTGATTATATAATGCAGGAAAGAACCGAGAAATGACTTTATTCTTTGATACATCAGCTCTTATAAAGAGATATGTTATCGAAGAGGGTTCCAAAAAAGTTGATGAACTAATGGATAAGGCTGACACTATCATTGTCTCAGTTATTACAGAAATTGAAGCCTACTCCACGTTTAAGCGTCTTTTGATCGAAAAAGCTATATCCGACACTGATTATAAAACATTATTAAATGAATTTGATATTGATTATCCATATTTTACGCATATTATATTTGATAATTTAATAACTTCAAATGCAAAATTACTTATTGATAAATATCAGCTTAAAACTCTTGATTCTATCCAACTTGGTACTGCGTTATTATTAAAAGACGAAATTGACTACTTTATTGTTTGTGATTCTAAACTTGTAAAAGCAGGTAAAAAGGAAGGATTGAAAATTATTAATCCTGTTGCTTGAGGGGCAAAACAGCGGACAACTAAGCATACCCGCTTCGTCGCTGCGCTCCTCGGCCTGCGGCACACCGCGCATTTGAAGCTTGGAGTGCACGGCGTCGGGTATGCTTTGACGTTACACGGCATTGTGCCGGCTCAATTGTTCGCAAAGGGAAAGACGAAAGAGGGATGTGCCGGTCCTTCGGCGCCACTGTTCCGGAATAGATCTCAGGAGCTACTGGATGGGCCTCAAGGGGTGCGAGTGGGCGGAGACGTACACGGGGACCATCAAGAAAGAACTGGGCGTGACCGGATTTCCGCACACCCACAACGCCCTCGACGACGCCCGGGAGCTCGCTGCGGTGTTCGAGGCGGTGTTGAAGAGCCGGGAGTGATCGGTTACCCCGCACTGTCAGGTTCCGCAGCCGGTACCCGGCGGACCCTCATTTTTCAAAGAAAATCACTTGCCTTTAGAGCTTAACTGTATTATTATCACCTGTAAATGCAATATAATGAGTAAACAGACAAAATGAATACAGTAAGAAGATTTTCAAAAAACCAGGAACAGGATTTCAGGGCATATTGTGCCTTTGAAGGACTATCATTCCTGACGAGAAATGAACTCTCGGCGATTTTAAGCACGCTGGGTATAAACGCTACCGCTACAAATCTTATGAGAAACGGCGTTATCGAGCCTGTGTATAAGGGAAAGGTGTATCGCGTATCGGATAAGAGCGGCACGGTTACAGAGCTTTTAACCCGCATCTTTGAAGCTGATGAGCCGTTTTATCTGACCGGCATCTATGCCTACAATGCCTACGGATTTATTGAACAGCTCCCTTCCCGGTACCAGGTGGCCAACAGGAAGATCCAAAAGGAAAAATCCATTGCCGGGTATGGTTTTATATTCAGCAAAGTTAATGATAAATACTTTTACGGCATTGACCGGACAGCCTGCTTGCCGGTGAAAGAGAGGGCGCTTATCGATTTCTGCCACAGCTTCGGATATGAACGGTTTATCGAGGCACTGACTGACCAGCGGGCGGCTGTCGATCTGAATACCCTGATCCGGTTTGCCCTGCAATACCCGGTGAACAAGGTCGCGCGAAGGGTCCTCTATGGCGTTGATTCACTTGATAGAATCGATGATGATATCCGTACTCAGCTTGACGCAAAATCCCTCATTACATTGACGGAACGAAACTCACGGGAGGGGAGAATTGACACGCGATTTAACATCATTATTAACCAGTAGGGAGGCTCTCCGGACCCTTATCGCGGCCAACCAGAGGAACTCCGGGTTCTCCGATTTACTTCTTGAGAAGGACTTCTACCTGACTATTATCCTTATGAGTCTCTCGCAGATCGATCATGGGCTGATATTTAAGGGCGGTACCTGCCTAAATAAATGCCATCTTGGATACTATCGTTTATCCGAAGATCTTGATTTCATTCACAGTCATTCGGGCAATACAACCAGAAACGCCAGGAAGCATGATCTTCAGGATACCGATGAGCTCTTGCGCGGTATCATTGATGTTCTCCCCGGTGTGACATGCGGACCTGCGGAAAAATTTGACGAACATCATCAGTATCGCCTCGGTATACGCTATGACTCGCATTTTATTGACAATGCATCGATAAGGCTGGAAGTGACGCACCGGCATGAGCTCTTCAAGGCACCACGGGAGATGCGTATACGGCATCAGTTCATCCACCCGGTTACGGGAAACCCGTATCCTGATACCGGTACAATATTATCCATTGATCTCGAAGAAGCGGCCGCAGAAAAGGTCCGCGCCTGTCTGACAAGAAGAAATCCCGCCATAAGGGACTTTTTCGACCTCTGGTATATCAGGGAGCATACGGAGATCGATCTTTCGGGAGGGACATTCCGCACTCTTGTTCGGAGTAAGCTCCAGGAAGCGGAGGGTCTCATTGACCTGGATAAATCCGTTAAACTCCTTGTAAAGCAAATCGATGAAGAGCTTAAGCCGACCCTGAATAAAGAGTATCCTTTTGATCTGAAAGAAACGATTACCCTTGTACAGTCATTTCAAAATTCCCCGTAGAGAACGCTCCCTCGGAAGAGATATTTGTTTTCTTTTGCGATTATTTTAAGAACACACAAATGAGCTCGTCTATGTCGTGGTTCGCGACACGTCTCTTCTCCACAGAGCAAGGATGAAATAAAGTCATGGCGGGACGATGGGGAATCCTTCGTCGTGATTGGGCGGAATTGAAGCTCTCATTTTAAAAGAGCCCGGTTTTTAAATGATTCTTATACCGGTTTTCATAATCTCTTTCGCGAAGGGATTCTCTTCATTGAAGTCTTCAGCGGCAAATGGGATAACTTCAATCATCGATGAGACGGAGAGTGTATATTTGCGGATTTTGTCCCTGTCTTTTATCCTGTTGCCGGTAAATTCCTTTGAGATAAGAGCAATATCTATATCGCTCCATTTATCAGCGGTCCCTCTGGAGTAACTGCCGAATAGAAAAGCGCCATCAAGCCGGACACCGCTCTTACTAAGAGCTGTCATATACTTTTCAATTATCGATTTTATATTGTCCGGGATTTTATCCATGCGAATAACTCTTTTGCTTTATTGAAATATTCCGTAGCAAAGTCTTCTGTGCAGAGTTTATAAAAAGAAAATTTATAATCAGGATAACGCGCTTCAAGATTAAAATCATTGATGCGATCCAGCAGATCAATCTGTTCGTCCGTTAATTCAAGGCGGGATAGTTGAGCTAACCTTACAAGATTATGAATTTTAGGAGGTGTATCATTATTATTGGATAAAACAAAGATTGCTTTAATTGCTTTTTCAATGACGATATGGACCAGAAAAAGACACCAGACATACTTAGCTGAAGCATACAGGATTTCTGCACTTTCAAGATCATGTTCCGCACTGTCAATCCAGTATTTGCTGTGTTCTTTTATATCCATACCTGAGAATATCGGATATACTATTAGACATGTCAACTTATTTGTAATCGTCACCCTCTCCATACTCTTTCCGCACGGCTTAACAGAACTCGTTTAAACGGCGGGATTATCTTCCGGGTTCACAAAACACGGAAATGGCGACTTCAACTCATCCCTTTCCCTACATGTCAACATAGTTGTCCCCTGAATAAAAAAAGAGAGGACAATGAGGCATGGCAGACGAATGAAGGAATCGGTATTAAGAAAGCTATTGCCTTCAGAGAGTAGGAGCGTATCGGACGTATCCAGGTGAATGGGCGCTTAGGAAAAATTCACAGCGGGAAGCGCCAGGTAAAAAAATGTATGCTGGCATTGAAAGGTACAGGCAGTCACAGCGACGCTGTACAATTGGAGATCTAATTATAATTCGCGAGAATCTTGATATTTATCTTTAGATATCCCCTTATTATTCGTACATCCCCTACGAGAGCACCTTGTACACGCCCTTAAGCCAGTTTTCCATGTCCTTCATATACCAGCGCGAAAAGCGCCTGTCGGAGCTTCCCCCTGCGATGTTCGTGTGGAGCGACTGCTCGGCCAGGTCCGCTATCATGCGGTAGGAGGGGCTGAAGGTAGTAACGCGCCCGGCGCTTTTGAATATCTGGCCCTGTGGGACCGTGGCCCTGCCTCCGGGAAGCCGGATGGGCCCGTAATCGAAGCCCAAAAATGGCGGTAGCTTTCCGCCAACTAGCAGGTGCGAGAGGGTCACCATGCGCGTTTTGCCGTAGGCTTCCGGCTCGGCCGAAAGCCCTTCTTCAATTGCCTGTTTAAAGAGCACGTCGCGGGGCCTTCCCTCGAACCAGGCAGAGCGCGAGTCCATAAGTATCTCGTCGAAGTTTCCATAGTAGTCGTTGAAAAGCCCCGTCTCGTTCATCACCCATTCCACCACTTCCCGCCCCATTCCGTTGTCGCCAAAGACGGTCTTCAAGATAGCCAGATAGACCGACTCGAAGAGGGTCGCGCCGCGTGAATCCGGTGTATAGAAACATTCCCATTCGCGCAGTATGCGGCCGTTGTCCGTGTCGGGAAGTAGCGGCCGAAGCACCCGCATAAAGCGCTCGGCCTGAAGCGAATACAGATCGAAGTGGATGCGCTTCATGTCCTCGACCGTGAGCTTTTTCTTTTTTTTAAGGAGTTTCGCGATGCGGTCGGCTCGGTACGGCGCCATGGGAAGATTGATGGGCTTCGCCTTACCGAGGCGGTTCAGGTCCTGGTTTGCCGTAACGATAA
>Ga0302249_1000891_pt1 | contig 23428 bp, 20 predicted proteins | sample AAG_UR_Val_MG_FD_193531 | JGI IMG/M metagenome (GOLD analysis project Ga0302249, IMG submission 193531) | Enriched activated sludge microbial communities from anaerobic digester in WTTP, New Holstein, Wisconsin, United States - AAG_UR_Val | ecosystem: Engineered > Bioreactor > Anaerobic >... | reverse complement strand
AAGATCTCAAATTCCATTAAATTCGCAGTAGAACCATTTGATTGCAATGATTTCTTTATCTTTCTTTCTTTCATTAGTATTATCCAAGTTCCTTGAGCAAACTTTTGTTTAGATGAAAAAGCTTTCGATAATTGTCCCAATGTATAATGTTGCACCTTATATTGAAAGGTGTGTAAAAAGTCTTGAACATCAAGATATTCCTATCGATAATTTTGAAATTATTTGCATCAATGACGGCTCTCCTGATAATAGTAGTGAAATTGTCAAAAGTTTGCAGGCACAATATTCCAACATTCATCTTATCGATCAGGAAAACCAAGGGGTTTCCAGGGCACGAAACAATGGTATCGAATGCGCTACCGGAAAATACATTTTATTCATTGACCCTGATGATTATGTTGATACAAATAGTTTTGCGAGAATTTTAAGAGTTGCAGAGGATAAGAATGCCCAAGTCTTTTTCCTTGGATATACTTTTTTGGATGAAGATGGGAATATCAAATGTCAGAGGTTTAATGAACTTGCACAGGATAAGATTTATTCAGGAATTGAAGCATATTTTGTTTCAAGAGGAGATGGGCGAACTGATCCTGACAGGATGGTGGCTATTCTATTTGAAACTAATTTTTTAAACACACATTGCCTGCGGTTTCTTCCTGATATGCCTTACCTTGAAGATGGCGAATTAATATCACGAATATTGTGTTTGGCTGAACGCTGCTTCTTTTATGGAGGTTCTTTTTATCAGCGCACAACAAGACCAGGCTCAGCCACAAACAGCAGGCTTTTCTATTCATTATCTGCAATTAATGGATTTGTTAATGCAGCGGTCAATCTTCAAGAATTCAGGAATCAAACAAGTCTTAGTTTAACACAAAAGGAGTTTTTAAATCAACCTATAGTAAAGTTTGTTATACTATCAGTAACAGCAGCAACCAGATCAATGAGGCTAAACCCCTTTTTATCGGTTATATCTACACTTAAAAAGAACAGCCTTGAGGTTTTGGAACTAGATGGTTGTGTTTTATTTTATAAGAAGTTAGGGAGACTCTATAATTTAACTCCATACTTATTGTACTTGTATCTTGTTGTGAAGGCAGGAATTCGTTTTATTAAAAGTTTTAAGCCAAGAAGGCTCAAGAGCAAAATTGATAGGGCAGGAATATTATGAATATTCTTTTTTGCTATGGGAATTGGATGAATCCTAACAGAGGTGGTGTCCAGCGGGTTTCTGACACTTTGGCTAAGTATTTAGTGAATAAAGGACATAAACTTTTTTATTTATCTCATAATTTTGATGCAAATGATAATTATCCATTCCCTGCAACAATTTATCATTTACCGAATAATGTTTTCTTTTCAGATTCAAATCTAGACTATTATCATAAACTCCTTAATGAATTATCAATTGATATAATTATCAATCATGATTCTTCAAATAGCCGTAGTAAATTCTGGTTAAATTCTGGCAAGCGACCCATTAAAAGGGTCTCATTATATCATACAGATCCGTTACATGGAATAAACCAATTCAAAGGGTTATCAAGATATTTTGGGAATAAGTATTCAGGAACTTCATTGTTTAAGAGCTTTTCCATTGTCTTTCGGTATTTTAAAATCCTTAGGAAAAAGAAAGAAATCAGGTTTTTATTAAAGAATAGTGAAAGATTGGTTTTTTTGTCAGATGAGTTTAAAAAACAGATATTCAATGTATTGAAAATTAGCTCATCAAGAATTTGCGCTATAAGCAATCCACTTGTGTCAAGTACTTATCGAAATTCTTTTATTAAGAAAAAACAGATACTCTTTGTTGCAAGATTTGAGTTGTCAGTGAAAAGGCATGACCAGATTCTGAAGGTTTGGTCTATTATTCATAATAAGTGTTTGGATTGGGAACTAATATTTCTTGGTGATGGCCCTGACAGGACGATAGTTGAAGATATGGCCAGATACCTGAATTTAAAAAATGTCAGATTTGAAGGATTTGTTAATCCTGATCCTTATTATAGTGATGCCTCTATTATTTGTATGACTTCAGATTATGAGGGATTTGGTCTTGTATTACTTGAGGCAATGCAATATGGAGTTGTGCCTATCGCCTTTAACAACTGGGTTTCCCTTAAAGATATAATAGTTGATGAGGTTACGGGAATTTTGGCAGCTAGTGGTGACCTCTCAGACTATAGTAAGAAGTTGGAGAAGCTTATTCTCAATGATATCTTTAGAAACCATCTTGCCGAAAATGCCATGGAATATGTGAAAAAATTTCAGGTAGAAGAAATTGGTCCTAAGTGGCTGACATTGTTTAATGAATTGCTGGAAGTATGAATAGGTATAAAAAGATACTATTGGTTTCAAACGGCTTTTTCCCTGAGATTTCTCCACGCAGCTACAGAGCGACTGAACTGGCAAAGGAATTTTTTCGTCAGGGCCATGAGGTAACTGTGATCTCAAAATACCGTGACTATAATTACTCAGACTTTTTGAAAGAATATCCTATAACCTTTAAAATGTGGGGGAAATTTAAACTACCCACAGTGCCTGATTTTAGAAAAAAATACTTATCAGTTTTTGTAAGAGGATTATCGAGATTTCTTTCATTATTATTCGAGTATCCTGCTATTGAAGATATGTTTAAGGTTAAGAAAATGCTTCGTGATGAATCCGGCTATGATATTATAATCTCTTTTGCTGTTCCATACCCTGTTCACTGGGGTGTGGCATGGGCAATGGACCGAAGAAAACAAAATGCCACGAAATGGGTTGCTGATTGCGGTGATCCCTACATGGGTGATGTGCTTGACACTTTCAGAAAACCCTTCTATTTTGCGTACCTGGAAAAATGGTTTTGTAGAAGAGCAGATTTTATCTCGATTCCGATTGAGAAAGCCAAACCGGGGTATTATTCTGAATTCCACCATAAAATCAGAATCATTCCTCAGGGATTCGATTTTGATTTAAAAAAGGAAGAAGTGAGTGGGAATAAAAATCCTGTTCCAACATTTGCTTACGCAGGCACTTTTCTTCAGGGAGCAAGGAATCCCGAGCCGCTGATGCATTTCCTGGCAGACTTTGATTTTCAATTTAAGTTTCTTGTTTTTACGAATAAACCTGATATTCTTGAAAAGTATAAATTCCTCCTTCATGAAAAACTAATAGTATCAGATTATATTCCCAGGCAAGAACTTATGGAAGTTTTGAAAAAAATGGATTTTCTAATCAATTTTGATAATAATACCGAACTGAATTCTCCAAGTAAGCTTATTGATTATGCTATAGCCCAACGGCCAGTCTTAAATATTACAAAGGATTTTAATGGCGAAGATCTTAAAGCATTCCTGAGAGGAGATTATAGTAACCAAATGCTCCTGCCAGATATCAATCAATACCACATAAGAAATATTTCACATCTGTTTTTAGACCTACTGGAGAGCTAAGAATGAATTATGATGAGAAACTTCTCAAATACATATGACTTAAAATCATTGCAAGACAGTAAAACTTATTTTCTTTTATTTATAATATGGCCGTTTATTGCTTTTATCACTGCACTGATAAATTACAATACTAAAGAGGCTAAAAGGGTAGTGTACCTGTTTCTGATTTACTATGGTTTGACATTTGTGGTCGGTAATGTTGGTAATGATGCTGAAAGATATGCTTTGTCTCTGAGACAAAATGCTGAATTACCTTTTTCTGACTTTTTTAATATTATCGGTGGCCTTTATGGCTCACAAACAACCGTAGATATAGTTCAACCATTGATCTCGTTTATTGTTTCACGTTTCACAAGTCATCATAGTCTCTTATTTGCTTCCTTTGCTGCTTTATTTGGATTTTTCTATTTGAAATCAATTAATCTTCTATATAAACGCTATTATGAAAAGCCAGGACTGAATGCGCTCATACATCTGGCGTTTTTTGCAATGATTTTACCGATTATGGCTATAAATGGATTTAGAATGTGGACTGCAGCATGGATATTCTTTTTTGGAGCTTACCATGTGATACTCTACCGTAATCCAGTTTATTTCATACTTACACTGTCATCATGCCTTGTTCATTATAGTTTCCTTTCAGTTAATGCTGTATTAATTATTTATTATTTTGCAGGTAACAGGAACATTGTTTATCTGCCCCTTGCGGTATTATCTTTTATCTTACCTAATTTACTTATGCCTTTCTTTCAATCAATTTTTGGAAGCTTGGGTGGAGCATTAAAAGCAAGAGCCGAGATGTATGCAAATGATGATGTGATTCTTGCGAGGCAGGAGTCTTTTGAAGACCTGGCCTGGTTTATGAAAATTGGCAACGACCTGGTACTCTATTACCTCTTATTTGGAATAATATTCATTCAGGTTTTGCATAAGGATTCAATGAAGGATCAACCGGAAAAAAACCTTTTTAGCTTTTTATTGCTTTTCCTTGCATTTGTAAATTTTGGAAAAGTGATCCCCTCTTTTGGTGGTCGGTTTCAAGTTATTTTTTTCATGTTTGCAACACTTTTTATTTTTTTATATCTTGTTAAATTGCCAGGCAGAAAAATAAATTTACTTACACTTGTTGGGCTATTCCCGATGTTATTATATGCAGCTATTGCTTTCAGGCAAGGAGCTGATAGCATAAATGCATGGATTTTAACACCTGGTATAGGCTTGCCTTTGCTTGCCCCCTTATCACTTGCAGAGGTAATGTTCTATTGAACTTTTTTAGTGAAAAAGGTTATGATCATTTCAAGATCACAAGTTATAAAAAACCTCTCAAATATTCCCGGATGGCGCACTAGGCGCCATCTTATCATAATTGAATCTGATGATTGGGGAAGTATTCGTATGCCCTCGGAGGAAGTGTTCAATATTTTGTTGAGAGAAGGTATCAATTGGTATTCTGACGAGGGATACAGATTCAACAGGTATGATTCTCTGGCAACTACTGAGGATCTTGCCAAACTGTTTGAAGTTTTGTCATCAGTACTTGATTCAACAAACAGGCATGTTGTGTTAACTCCTGTTTCATTAACTGCAAATCCTGATTTCACCAGGATACGTAATTCTGACTTCACTGAATATTATTATGAGCCTTTCACAGAAACACTTCAAAAGTACAAAGGATGTGAGAACTCTTTTAAACTTTGGCAGGAAGGTATAAATAAAAGATTATTTGTACCTCAGTTTCATGGACGAGAACATCTGAATGTAAAAGTTTGGATGAAAGCCCTTAAGGCTAATAATAAAAGAATAAGACATGCATTTAGCTATGGGATATGGGGAATCTCAACAGCAAATGACCCTGAGATCGGTGTAGAATTACAGGCAGCATTTGATCTTGTCAGTAGTGATGACCTTATATATCAAAAAGAGGTTATTATTACCGGACTTAAATTATTTGAAAAAATATTTGGCTATCAGGCGCTTTATTTTGTTCCACCTAACGGTCCGTTTAGTTCATCACTTGAATCAACGTGTGCAGAAGAAGGAATAAAGTATCTATCAGTCTCTAAGATACAAACTGAACCATTAGGGCATGGCAGGACGAAAAATAGACTGCATTGGCTTGGGCAGGTTGGTAAGGCAGGACTGACTTATATTTCAAGAAACTGTTTTTTTGAACCGGGACTGCGAGAAAAGGATTGGGTTGATAGTTGCCTTAATGATATTTCTATTGCATTCAAATGGCATAAGCCTGCAGTAATAAGTACTCACAGAGTTAATTATATTGGTGCTATAGACACAAAGAATCGGGATGAGGGACTTGAAAAATTGAGTTTGCTTCTCCATGAGATTATGAAGAACTGGCCTGATGCAGAGTTTATTACAACTGATGAGTTAGGAAGGATTATTGATGGGAATTAAGAATATCAGGTCATTTTCAAGAACTCTGGCGCACAATATTATCAACATCCCGGGCTGGCGCACGAAAAGAAGAATAGTGGTTATTGAGAGTGATGACTGGGGTAGTATTCGAATGCCATCATTGGAAGTCTTACAACGATTCCAGTCGGAAGGCTATGACTTGTCCCGGAGTGATTATAACAGGCTGGATGCACTGGAAAGTAACGACGACCTTTCAGAATTATTTGAGGTATTGTTATCATTCAGGGATTCCAGGGGTAATCATCCTGCATTTACTGCAAATGTTGTTGTTGGCAATCCTGACTTCAGACGAATCAGGGAGTCAGACTTTAGTGAGTACTATTATGAGCCGGTGACAGAGACAATCAAGAGATATCCTGACAGAGATCTTGTGAAATCATTATGGCAAAAAGGAATGGAAGAGGGGGTGTTTATGCCGCAATTCCATGGCAGGGAGCATGTCAATGTGGTCAGATGGATGGAGGCCCTCCGCAAAAGAACTCCGGAGATAATGTACACATTTGATAATGAAACAACATTCTCGGGTGATGGTGATTATAATTACATGGAGGTGTTAGACTACAATTCACAAGACGACCTTCATCTAATGAAGGAAAGCCTTACAGAAGGGCTTGATATCTTTGAAAACCTCTTTGGATTCAGGTCAGTCTCATTCATACCTCCTTGCTACACATGGGACAGCAGGATTGAGAAAGTTCTGCATCAGGGAGGAGTCAGATACATACAGGGTCTTTTCATTCAACAGCTACCAACAGGCAGATTTGGACATTATAAGAAAAAGTATCATTTTCATGGAAGCCGCAACCAGTATGGTCAGTATTATCTTGTAAGGAACTGTTTCTTTGAGCCCTCACTTTCGGGAGATGCCGATGAAGTTGACAACTGTCTTGCCCGGATAGCCATTGCTTTCAGGTGGCACAAACCTGCGATTATCTGTTCACATCGGATTAATTATATTGGAGCAATTGACAGCGGCAATCGCAGCAGGAATCTGAAGAAGCTAAAGCAACTGCTTGAAGCAATCATTCGTGAATGGCCTGAGGTCGAGTTTCTTACAACTGACAAGCTAGGGGCTCTGATTGAAAACGGCGATAATTCAGGATTCAACCGGACTTCCCACTCATGAAGAAAAAAATAATCTCTGTCGAATTATTACAGCAATAATTTCTGTATAAAAATGATCGAGACCGAAATTAAGATATTGATCACTGGTGACTTCTGCCCGATAGGCAGAGTCGAGGAGCTTGCACTATCTGAAAAATTTGAAGTTGTTTATAATGACTTCAAAGATGTGCTGACCGGGAATGATCTTATTATTACTGATCTGGAGTGCCCGCTTACCTTTTCTTCCGAGAAAAGAAAAAAGACCGGACCTCACCAGAAAGCTCATCCCGCATGCATTGAATTATTGCATCATGCCGGAATTGGATTGGTAGCAATGGCCAATAATCATATAATGGATTATGGAAGCAGAGGGGTTCACGATACCCTTGAGCTATGCAGCACTAATAATATTGCTACTGTAGGCATAGGCAGATCAGGCAGGGAGGCAGCAGAGCCATTTGTTTTCAGAAAAAACGGCAGGAGTATAGCTGTGCTTAACTTTGCTGATGAAGAATTCATCACTTCACCTGACGATTTGTACAGGTGTAATCCTCTTGATGCTGTCGGAGCATATTATAAGATTACAAGAGCCAGGAGGGCAAATGACAATGTGATTGTAATCGTGCATGCAGGAAATGAATTCTATGAGCTTCCTTCGCCAAGAACCAGAAATTTATACAGGTACATGATTGACCTTGGCGCTGATTGTGTTATTGCTCATCATACACACGCATTTTCGGGATATGAGATATACAATTCTAAACCGGTCTTCTATGGCCTTGGAAATTTCATCTATGATTGGCCTGGTAGAACGAATACCGATTGGAACCAGGGCTATGTAGTAAAACTCATCATATCTGAAACAATTGATTTTGAAATCATCCCTCTTAAACAAGGCAACGAAACCCCTGGAGTCTTTAAACTCAATGAGACTGAATCAGAAGAATTCGAAGCGCGGATCTGTCATCTGAATGAAATTATTGCTGATGAAAACAAACTTGAAGACCAGTTTAATAATTATCTGGCATTAGTATCTCCAATGTATGATGCGTTCATTGAACCTTATTTCGGAAGATTCATATCCTCTTTACGAAAACGGAAGCTGTTCCCAAAGTTTATGTCGAAAAGAAAAAGACTCTTGTTGTTGAATATAATCCGTTGTGAGTCGCATCGTGAAGTGGTTCTGGGTATGCTGGAAAACGATTTGAGTAGATATATTAAGTCTGATCCGGCTCCTGTCACGGATAATGACCGGGTAGATATACACTAAATATCCAGATTATAGCTGAAAGGATTGATCCATGTGTGGAATAGCCGGATATATCAATATTGACAACAGGCCTGTGATGAGTACAGACCAGATTATAAGGATGCTCAATGTGCAAAAGCATCGCGGTCCTGACGATTCAGGTGTTCGTCTGTTCAGCCTTTTATCGCCTTCTTCTGCAGAAGTTTCATGTTTAACACCGGAAAGTGTTGATGGTAACTTTGAAGGTGTCCTTGGTTTTAACCGTTTGAGTATCCTTGATCTCTCCATGAACGGACACCAGCCTATGGTAAGTCCGGATAATAATGTCATTATTGCCTTAAACGGAGAGATTTACAATGCATTTGATTTCAGGAATGAACTTCAGAACTGGGGATACAAGTTCCGGAGCGCTACTGATACCGAGATAGTTCTGGCTTTGTATTTAAAGCACGGGTTTGAAAGAATGCTGGAACTAGTGAATGGAATGTTTGCACTCATTGTGATTGATCTGCGAAGCAGGGAATTGTATATTGCGCGTGATCGCTTCGGAATCAAACCATTATATTATGTTCTGAATGACAGGCTACTGGCATTCTCATCTGAATTAAAGAGTTTCGCTTTTCTTGAGGATTTCAGCTTTGTTTTAAATAGTGAAAAGCTAGATGAATTTTTGCTTTTCAGGAGCAACATAAACGGGACTCTTTTATTCGGGGTTGAGTCGCTGGAACCGGGTCATTACCTTGTTTATAAAGCTGGTCATAAGGTTGTAAAAAGAAGATATTTTGATGTGAATGACTACTGCCGGAGTAAACGTCTTGGGAGTCTCGACTCCTTTAGTAACGAACTTAGGGAATGGCTGGACAGAAGTGTTCGCAGTCAGCTGGTGAGCGATGTAAAACTGGGATGTCAGCTCTCCGGGGGAATAGACTCATCACTCGTAACATGGCTTGCTAACAGTAACACCGAAAAGGGCAGGCTTGAATCAGTATCCATTGTATTTAAAAACAAGTTGTTCAGTGAGGAGAGCTATATTGACAGGGTTACGGAAACTTTGGGAATAAAAACACATAAATTTTTGTTGGACAATGAGTACTATCTCTCTAATCTAGAGAAATCAACATGGCATCTTGAGTCGCCTCTGAATCACCCTAATACTGTAGCTATTTACAAGTTATCTCAGAGCGCAAAAGACTATGTTACAGTACTTCTGAGCGGAGAGGGCGCAGATGAGGTTTTTGGCGGTTATAAACGGTTCTATGATATACAATATCCTTTCAGCGTCAATAAGCTGTTGACTGAATTGAACAAAAACCTGAATAGTCCTTCAGAATTGTTTCGCTACTGCTTCGACAACACGCAACGTGCGATTATGTCAAATTCCTACATGACACCATATCTTGCCGGCATGCTGAAAAGAGACTTCTCACGCGAAAGGGCTTTATCTGACAGGCTAGCATTGTATGATACGCTGTCAGGCTCCGAGTTTGATAAGCAGGTTAAATATGAGATGAGGTCTTTTCTTCCGGATCTTCTTATACGCCAGGATAAAATGTCAATGGCTCATTCAATTGAAAACAGAGTACCATTTCTTGATAATGAAGTTGTAAAAGGGGCCTTTTCAATACCCGAAGAATTTCTCATGATGAGAAAAAGCCCTCATGGAAGGAACAGTGAAAAGTATCTGCTGAAAAAAATAGCAGCAGCTACTTTTGGTGATGATTTTGCCTTTCGTGACAAAATGGGTTTCGGGATACCAGTGAAAGAATTCTTTTCTGACGAAAAGTTCAGGGAGTATATGAATAACCAGGTGCTGCCAGGCATCAGGCACCGGGGCTTATTTTCCTATAAGGTTGTTTCAGGATGGTTTGAAAATATCAAAACCTTAAAGTATACTGAAATGGAGGCTTTATGGATTGTTATCTCATTTGAGATCTGGGCTGCAATTTATTTGGACAAATGTTATGTTAATAGCTATACATCGATCTAAGGATTTATTCAGCGACAGGTGGATTCCATATTGTGAATCAAACAATATTGACTATAAGCTCGTTGATTGTTATAGAACGGATATTATTGATCAGCTGTCTGATTGTGATGCTCTTATGTGGCATTTCAATCATAAGAGCCCTAAAGCAAGTAAGTTTGCAAGACAACTTATTTATGCTGTTCAGGCTGCAGGCAAGGCTGTTTTCCCTGATTATAACACAGTATGGCATTTTGATGATAAAGTAGGACAGAAATATTTGCTTGAAGCGATCAATGCTCCTCTCGTGCCTTCGTATGCATTTTATGATAAAAAGGAAGCTATGGACTGGGCCAGAGGAGCAATTTATCCTAAAGTCTTTAAATTACGGACTGGTGCAGGTTCAGACAATGTCAGGCTTGTTAAATCCAGGAATGAGGCATTTAGATTAATTAGAAAAGCCTTCGGGAAAGGATTCGTACAATACGAAGCCTGGAGTAACCTTTCAGAACGTTTTCGTAAGTACCGATTGGGAAAGACTACTTTATGGGATGTTATGAAAGGAGTAATACGGCTGGCCTATACTACTGAATTCTCAAGAGTTGCCGGGCGTGAAAAGGGATATGTATATTTTCAGAACTTTATTTCAAACAATGATCATGACATTCGCGTGGTCGTTATAGGCGATAAGGCTTTTGCAATTAAGCGACTTGTTCGGAAGGGTGACTTCAGAGCTTCCGGAAGTGGCGAAATACTTTATGATAAATCACTGATTGATGAATATACTATCAGACTCTCCTTCAAGACCTCAGAGAAACTTAATGCTCAATGTGTGGCATTTGATTACGTTTATGAAGGTAAAAATCCTCTAATCGTAGAAATCAGTTATGGCTTTGCGCCTTATGGGTACGATCCATGTCCTGGTTATTGGGACCGCGATCTCGTATGGCATGAAGGAAAATTCAACCCTTATGGCTGGATGGTTGATAATCTGTTAAAGAGTTTGAATAATAAGGGATAAAGCCCGGAATCTTGCCGAAAGCCAGGTTATATATGGAAAGAAAAAAGCTGTGTCTTGTAATACCGTCTCTTCAGGCAGGAGGTATGGAAAGAGTAATGTCAGAACTTATCCAATATTATTCTTTCAAGAAAAACCTGGAATTGCATCTTGTAATTTATGATAATGTAAGAGATATCTTTTATCCTGTTCCTGAAAGTGTTCTGGTGCATCTGCCTCCTTTCCCGTTCAACAACAGTGCGAGAACCATTTCCACATTCAGAACATTGCTCTTTTTGAGAAAGACAGTTAAGAGCATAAAACCTTCAACTATTCTTAGCTTTGGTGAATTTTGGAACAGTTTTGTACTATTATCCCTTTTGGGGCTTCCTTATCCTGTATTTATTTCTGACAGATGCAGTCCGGAAAAAAAATTCAATACCCTGCATTCATTATTAAGGAGATTGCTTTATCCTAAATCCAAAGGGATAATTGCTCAGACAAAGATGGCTAAAGATTATTACCTGAGATTCTTCCATCATAAGAACATCAGGATTATAGGCAATCCCATACGGATTATTTCACCAAAAAAAGAAAATGAAAAAGAGAATATCGTTTTAATGGTGGGAAGATATATTAATACAAAGAATCAGGACAAATTAATCGATCTGTTTCTTGACTTGGATATAAAAGGGTGGAAGCTTATATTAGTTGGTTATGATCATCTAAAACAGAATATTTCGAATAAACTCGAGGAAATAATTAATAGAAGAAACGCACATGACAGAGTAATTCTTACCGGTAAACAGGCTGACGTAGATTCCTATTACAGACGTAGCAAGATATTTGCTTTTACATCTGTTTCTGAAGGTTTTCCAAACGTAATTGGAGAAGCAATGTCGGCAGGATTGCCGGTTATCGCATTTGATTGTATTGCAGGTCCTTCTGAACTGGTAATAGATAATCATAATGGTTTTCTCATTCCTTTGTCGGATTATGTACAATTTGCTGACAAACTCAGAGTTATAATGAAAGATGAAGGTCTCAGAATGAAACTGGGAAGGAATGCCGTTGAATCCGTTAAGCGATTCTCGATTAAGGTGATAGCGGAAGAATATCTTGAGTTTATTCTTGGAAGATAGCAATTCAATGGACCAACAACATATGTATTGGTGGGGAGATTAACTGAAAATATTGTATAATAATATGTTTCATGATAATATATTCTTCCCGTCTCATCGGGAGATTAAATATCATTGAGCACTTAAATCTTGTGTTATGAAAGTATTAATCACCGGTGGAGCCGGTTTTATTGGATCAGCTGTTGTTCCTGCAATAATGAATGACGGCTATGATGTATTTGTCCTTGATAATCTTTCTTTTGGGAACAGAGAGTTTATAAGTGTAAAAGATGACCATTTTTTCCTTGCTGATATCAGGGATGAACTCATGGTAAAAAAAATTATACGCAAACTCCAGCCAGAGCTGATTATTCATCTTGCCGCTATTCATTTTATTCCTTATTGTAATCAGCATCCCTATGAGGCGGCAGATATAAATATTAGGGGGACTATGAATATTCTTAATGTAGCCCGGGAAATCCGGACACTTAAGAGGCTATTTTTTGCTTCCACTGCTGCTGTTTATCCAATTGAAGATAAGGCTTTAAAAGAGACTCATAGACTTCACCCAATGGATATTTATGGATTAACCAAACTTACAGGTGAGCATCTTTGCCATGAATTCTACCTTGAGACAGGTGTTGATACAATAATTTGCCGCTTTTTCAATGCATTTGGCCCGAATGAAACAAATCCACACCTTATTCCGGAAATTGAATCACAGCTAAGGAAAGGTCTTCGAACAATAAAGTTGGGGAATCTTACTCCAAAACGTGATTTTATACACACTTATGATATGGCTTCAGCTGTCAGGAAGCTAATAACAATGGAGAAAATGGGGTATGACATCTATAATCTGGGGCGTGGAATTGAGTATTCAGTGGTTGAAATTGTAGAAGCATTTGAACGTCAGATTAAAGAAAAAGTTAACATTGAAGTTGACCCCGGGAAAATCCGTAAAGTTGAAAGAGAACACCTGCTTGCTGATGTCTCAAAGCTTAAAAATATCGGATGGGAACCTGAATGGGGTATTGATGACGGAGTTAAAAACTTAATAGAAAATTGGTAAAATGGATAATGTTAGTGTAGATCTGTCAAATAAAAGACTGAAGGTAGGAATTCTCTTTTATTTTAGTTCCCAGTGGATGGGTGGAATTATCTATATTATTAACCTGGTTAAGACACTCAATTTTTTGGATGACAAACAAAAACCGGAGATTTATTTGTTTTATAAAGCAGATCTTAAAAAGTTCCTGAACGAATTCGATTACCCATACATTAATAAAATCGAATGGCAATTCCCTCCGTTTTTGTCAGGTACAATTCGTTCCTTGATTACACGGAAAAACGTTTTCGTCGAGAGTCTTCTGAAACAGTATGAACTTGATGCAATATTCCCGATTCACGATTTCCCTGTTAGGACAAGGACAAAAACCAAACTTATTTCTTGGTATGCTGACCTTCAACATAAGCACTATCCTGAATTCTTCTCAAAAAGACAAATTGCAGGACGAAACCTCAGAATCAAATTCATCCTGAAAAATTGTGACTATATGGTACTTTCAAGTAATGATGTCTTGTCCGATTTCAAGAAATTCTTTGTTATTGGCACGACTCCTTTGGTACATATTTATCATTTTGTTTCTGTTATTGATAATCATAACGATATAGATGGCAGATTAATAAGAGAAAAGTATAACTTGCCCGAAAAATATTTTCTGATTTCCAATCAATTTCATAAACACAAAAACCATCGTGTTGTTCTTTTGGCAATTGCTAATCTGAAAAAGACGGGTAAAAAGCTGCACATTGCCTGTACAGGTAAATTGCCATCTGCATCTTTCTCTCCATATATGGAAGAAATACATCATATAATAAGGGAAAACGAGATTCAGGATCAGGTTACAATGCTTGGTGTAATTTCAAGATCTGATCAAATTCAGATTATGAGGCACTCCCAGGCAGTTATCCAGCCAAGTCTTTTTGAAGGGTGGAGCACGGTGATTGAGGATGCGAAATCATTGCAGGTACCAGTTATTGCATCTGATCTGAAGGTCAACATAGAACAATTAGGGGATGAAGGGCGTTATTTTAGTCCTCATAATCCCGACGAATTGGCTTCTATCTTAGCAAGTTATCCGGCAAGAAATCTTGAAGACATGTTCTATATGCCGTATGAAAAACGTGTAAAAGAAGGTGCTGAGACTCTCCTGAGGATTTTCATGGATAAAAGACAGTAAGACCTGTCTGACATGCATTTTCTTTTCAATTACCATAAGCGTTTTTAAATTTTTGAAAGGGATTGTATTCATAAATCAGGATTCCGGGTACCTGATGATTGATATCATCACAGAATACGTTAATAAAGGTTACGACTGCATCCTTTTTACAGGCAGACTTGTCGAACGTAACCGAAAATTACCGCAATCCGTGAAGATTGAAAAAATAATAAGGTACAAACGTACATCAAAGTTGTATCGATTATTTACATGGAGTATAGGGTTTATTCAGATTTTGACAAAACTGTTAATAAAATATCGTTCCGATGAACTTTTTATCGTTTCCAATCCGCCTTTGGCTCCGCTGTTACCATTGTTTTTACAGAATCAATTCTCTCTCCTGATATTTGATATTTATCCCGATGTACTTGTAGAACTGGGATATTCAGCGCCCACATCCGGAATAGTCTGGTTGTGGCAGAAACTTAACCGGAAAATATATCCCAAAGCCAGGGAAGTTTACACTATTTCTGAAGGCATGGGCCAGGTTCTGAAAAAATACAGGAGTGAAGCATCACTAAAGGTAAATTATATATGGACAGATAATACCTTTTTCACTCCTGTCAGCCGGGAAAATAATCATTTCATAAAAGCACATAATCTATCCGGGAAGTTTGTCGTTATGTATTCGGGTAATTTAGGTTTGGCTGGAGATGTGGAAGTTATGATCAGTGTTGCTGGTATGATTTGCAGAGATGATATTGTTTTTATCATCATCGGTGAAGGTGCGAAGAAGAAATTAATATCCAGTAAGATAGAGGCGCTGGGTCCTGAAAAGAAAAATGTCATTCTGCTTCCATGGCAACCTGTCGGGCAGTTGCCCTATACCTTTTCAGCGGCAAGTCTGGCTGTTATTTCGCTGGGTGCCGGGGCATCAAAACTTGCAATTCCGAGCAAAATATTTAATTTCATGTCAGTTGGGGCTCCTTTACTATGTATTAGTGAGGCCGGATCTGAAATTGAGAGACTTGCTGAAAAATATAATTGTGGAAAAAACTTTGAACCATCAGATATTGAAGGCATTGCCGGGTTCATACAAAAAATGGCGGATAATAATGTTTTAATGGAGGAAATGAGGATAAATTCTCTGCTTGCCTCCAGAGACTTCTCTGTGAAAAATGCCAGGAATTTCCTGCCTGATGGCAACATTGCCTTCAACGATTGAATTTACTGAGATTACTGTTTGTAGAAACATTATGTACAAATCCTTTTTCAAACCTTTATTTGACTGGCTTATTTCATTTGTGGCGATTATCATTCTTATACCTCTTTTTCTGGTAGTGGCATTGGCTATTAAAATTGATTCTCCAGGCCCGGTTTTTTTTCGTCAGGAACGCCTTGGCCGTTTGGGCAGAGTCTTTAATATTTACAAATTCAGATCCATGCGAAATGATATATATATCCCAGTGGGTTCAGTTATAGTATATGAAAATGATCCTCGGATAACCAGAGTTGGAAAGTTTATTCGTAAAACAAGTATAGATGAGTTGCCTCAGCTATTTAACATTATCAAGGGAGAAATGAGCTTCATTGGTCCACGACCACCAGTAACAAATTTTCCAAAGAAATATGACGAATATAGCGAAGAAGAGAAATCCAGGTTTTATGTAAAACCTGGATTAAGTGGCCTGGTGCAAGTCAGGCAGAGAGAAATCAACGATTGGAATCTGAATATCCCGGTCGATCTGGAATATGTAAGAAACTATTCCTTCTTTTATGATTTGAGACTATTTGTCTGTTCTGTACTTAGTTTCTTCAGGACAGATAATATATATACCAGGATATAAATCGCTTGACCTTATACCCGCATGAAAACAATTGCTATTCATCAACCTAATTACATTCCCTGGCTTGGGTATTTCTATAAAGTTTATTTATCAGATGTTTTTGTATTTCTGGACGATGCGCAATTTTCGAATAAAGGCATGCATAACTATCATTATATCAAAACTCCTCAGGGGGCCTTCCGTCTTAAAATTCCAGTGCTGGGGGCTTTTGGATCTAGTATTAATGAGGTAACTACCAATGATGCACTTGGATGGAGAGAAAGACACTTAAAAACAATCGAGTCGAATTATAAGAAAGCTAAATTCTTTGATCTCGTTTATATGGATTATAAGTTATGGTTAGATAATAGTTGCATTAATTTGGCAATGTTTAATGAACAGATAATAAGGTTTATTTGTGGCAAGCTTGGTTTCAAAACTGAATTTGTGAGATCATCTTCGCTGGACGTTATAAGCATGCAGGAAAAGAGAATTATAGAAATTTGCACAAAATTGCATGGTAAAATATACTACTCCGGGACAGGGGCGAGAGCATATCAAAATGAAAAGAATTTTGAGAAAAATGGCATAACGCTTAAATACATTGATTATGAGCCATTTGAGTATCCTCAACTGTGGAATGGTTTTCAAAAGAATGTGACAATAATAGATTTTTTGATGAATTGCGGGTACGATTGGGATAGAGTGGTCACCAACCAGAAAAAATGAAGAAAATGATATTTGATGACAGGCAGAAGATACTCATTGTGGCTCCTCATCCTGATGATGAGGTTCTGGGATGCGGTGGAACGATAAAGCGACTATCTCAACAAAATAATGAGGTTTATGTGTTGATTATGTCCAGGGGAAAGAAAGGCATGTATTCTGAGGAGAGAATTCATAATGTAAGATGTGAATCAATAAAGGCTCATGAGTTGCTTGGTGTAACTGATACTGTTTTTTTAGATTTCCCTGCTCCTGAACTTGATCTGGTATCCGTTTCAGAATTATCCCGGTCTATCTCTGAAGTTGTAAAAAAATTTAGTCCCGGAATTATTTTTCTTCCCCACAGGGGTGATATTCATCACGATCACAAGGCTGTTTTTAATGCGGGGTTGGTTGCAGCCAGACCAGGAATCATGTGTCCGGTGAAAAAGGTTTTTAGCTATGAAACCCTTTCAGAAACTGAATTGGCATCCCCATTTGGTGATGATACATTTATACCTGATTTTTTTGTTGGCATTACTCAGTCAATTGAAAGTAAGATAGCTGCCTTTAAATGCTTTAAGAGTCAGATCAGGAATTATCCGAGTTCAAGATCTCCGGAAGCCCTTGAAGCTCTTGCAAAACTAAGGGGATGTTCTGTGGGAATCCCTTATGCTGAGGCATTTATGACAATCAGGATTATCGAAGAATAGTAATTGCCTTTACGGAAAGTACAAGTCAAAAACAGTTTTTAAAACAGGATTAATAAATGTTAATAATATGAAAGATAAATTGATTTCTGCTTTAGCAGAAGCCCTGGAGATGGATTCTTCCCAAATCAAAATTGAAGATAATTTTCGTGATTATGATTCTTACAGCAGTCTCACTGAATTGTCATTATTGGCTATGCTCGACAGCGATTTTGGTATTGAGATTGAAATGAAAGAGTTTAATAACTACAAGACTGTCATGGATCTTGTGAAACTGGTCGAATCAAGATAAGGACCATGGGCTTACTTTCATTTCACAATGTTGGAATATCAGGACTTGCCGGAGCTGTCCCAAGGCATATCATAAACAACTATGATTATGACCTTTATTTTAAAAAAGAAAACATTAGGGAGATTATCGAAAAAATAGGAGTAAAGGAACGCAGATTCGCTGATATGAACACCTGTTCTTCCGATTTATGCTACGCGGCCGCTGAGAGATTATTGGATGATATGAAAATCAATAGAGAAGAAATTGACCTGCTTCTTTTTATTTCACAAACACCTGATTACAGGATGCCGGCTACATCAGTAATACTACAGGAGAGACTTAAGCTTCCGAGTTCAACAATAACCTTAGATATTAATCTGGGATGTTCTGCTTTCTTGTATGGGCTTACTGTTGCATATTCAATGGTTACTTCCGGAGGAATCAGAAAAGCACTCATTCTTGACGGTGAAACGCGATCAAAAGTCTATTCTTTAAAAGACCGAAAAACAGGTTTTCTATTCGGTGACGGCGGTGTCGCTGCACTGATAGAAAAGGGAGAGAATTTTAGGGAAAGCTGGTTCTCACTTAATTCGGATGGTTCACGTGCGTCTTTAATAAATATACCTGCTGGGGGATACCGTAAAATGAGTTCATGTGAGACCGTTAAGGAGAAGGTTGTTGATGAGTATGGAAATATACGCTCTGATGAACAGGGTTATATGAATGGAGCCGACGTATTTAACTTTGTAATAAGGGAGGTTCCCAAAGACTTCAACAAACTGTTGGAGTATTCAGGTACTAATGTTAATCTGATAGATTATTTCATATTTCATCAGGCGAATAAGTATATTAATAGTTTCTTGGCAAAGAAATTGAAATTACCTGAAGATAAGGTGCCTTCCACAATTGAGAAATTTGGAAATACTTCATCTGTATCCATTCCTCTTACTATCATTTCTGAGTTGGCTAATAAACTTTCTCTCCATAAAAGATTGCTTTTGAGTGGTTTTGGGGTAGGCTTAACATGGGGTACTGCGATAATAGAAGTTGATGGATGTTATGTGGGGGAGATTGTAGAAGTCTAGTGTTTTTTACACTATCATATACTATGTATAGGAAATACCTGAGGTCAGAAAAAGTAAATATAAAACATGCATTAGCATGAGTTCAGCATTACCATTCACTTTAAAGGGAAAGACTCTTATTGTAACGGGAGCATCATCTGGAATTGGCCGGCAATGCGCAATATCGTGCGCATTGATGGGCGCATCTATAGCTGTTTTTGGACGTGACGAAGGAAGATTGAATGATACTTTACAATCAATGGATGATCCGGAAAAACATATGTCATGTGCTATTGATTTGCTTGAATATGACATGGTTGGAGATGCCGTGCGTGAAGTAGTCAGGCAAAAAGGTCGTATAGATGGACTGATTAATTGTGCAGGTATTTCAACTACTCTACCATTGAACTCAATAACAACGCAGAGAATAGAGCATTTTCTTCGAACCAATGTGATTGCATCAATGAATATTACAAGGCATGCTGTTAAATCAGCACATTTCTCACTGACAGGAGGAAGCGTAATTTTCATCAGTTCTGTAATGGGAGTTGCCGGAGAAAACGGAAAAACTCTGTATTCGCTAACCAAAGGAGCACTTGTAGCTGCTGTAAAGTCAATGGCTATAGAGCTTGCTCCAAGGAAAATACGTGTAAATGCGATATCCCCTGGCGTTGTCGAGTCACCTATGTCCAGAAGCGCTGTCTATAGCAGAGATGCGGCGTCACTAAACAAGATACAATCACTGCATCCATTGGGGTTGGGAAAAGTTGATGATGTAGCCAATGCATGTATTTTCCTCCTTTCAGATGCTTCTGCGTGGATTACTGGTATCAACCTTATTGTAGATGGGGGCTATTTGGCAAAATAGTGTTTTATAAAGACAAAAATGACGGATGTAATCATTATCGGGGCTGGCGGTCATGCTGCTGAGATTGACGAATATATAATATTCAATGAAAAAGTCACGGGTAAAAAAGAGTTCAATGTAGTTGGCTTTCTTGATGATAATCCTGCTAATTATGCTCGTTATAAGCTTTCAGCACCGCATATTGGTGGAGCTTCTGACCATAAGGTTTTAAAGGATCATGCGTATATAATTGGTATAGCAAACTTGGATTCCAGACACTTTTTTGTTGAAAAGTATAAATCAGAAGGAGCTATTTTTATTTCATTTGTTCACATTGGTGCTTATTTATCTATGTCATCTTTAGTGGGCGAAGGGTGTGTCATAGGTCCCAATGTAAATATTGGACCTAATGTGACAATAGGGGCTTTTACTCTTATCAATTCTCGTTGTAGTATTGGGCATGACACAGTGATTGGAAATTTCAATTCAATAAGCCCCAATGTGTGTTTTTCAGGATTTTCACTGGTTGGTGATGATAATTTTTTTGGCATCAATAGCGCAACTCTTCCTTCGGTTAAAGTTGGAAACCGTAACAAAATTGCTGCTGGTATGATTCTCGATCAGGATGTCGGAAATGATACCGTAGTTTTTCATAGATTTAAGGAGAGAGTTTTCGCAGTGCCGAAGCTGAGAGAATAATTATGCAAAAAATGAAGTATTGGAATTATATTCAGCATCTGCTATAAAGGTCATCATATGCCACTCGTCTAAAGGGCGAGTAAAGAGATGTCCTTTCTGTCAGGCCGGGCCTTACCAGTCCGGCATCAATTAAACAGGTAATACATCCCCGGTAAAAGAGAGTCACATATCCTAGCCCAACCATACTTTCGGCTTCATGATGAGGCTGTTTTTGTTTATGACTCTTACTTTTTTGTGAACTTTCTACTATCGATTATTTTGTTATCTGAAGATACAGCAAGAATATATGTCCCTGGAAATAATTCACTTAAGTTGAATTCAATGACAACCTCATGCCCGTCGCCCTTCTCGTTGTATAAAGCTTGTCCTGATAAACTATAAACAGTAAAAAGTCTTTCAGAATCATTTTCTTTTGCCATTTCGACCTTAAAATGGCCTTCATTTGGGTTTGGATAAAGGCTTAGCATTGTTAAGCCTGGATTTTTTTCCTCATAAACAGTAAAATCTACTTCAGATGATTGAGAAACTGCTCCAAGGTTATCTGTTGCTATCGCAGTTACAAGAAATTGCCCCGCGTCAGCATTTTGCCAGTTAAATATCCAGGGAGCTTCGGTTAATACAGCTATAACCTTATCTCCAATCATGAATTCAATTTTGCTTATTGTTCCATCAGAATCTGAGGCCTCTGCTTCCAAGATTATAGACTCACTTTTCTTGAAAACCTTACCTTTATCCGGGCTTTTAATTCTTACAAAGGGTGATTGATTATTTCTGGAAGCAGATTTATTAACAACAATGGTGACCGGATCAGAAACCGTCCGTGCATTATTATTGTCAGTGGCAACTGCAGTAATCAGATAGTTACCTTCCGGCACATTTTTCCATTTGAATAAGTAAGGTGCCTTTGTTACCTCACCCAGTCTGACCTGACCATTGTAGAACTCAACCTTTGCAATAGTTCCGTCAGAATCTGTAGCATGTGCCTCTATTGTTATTGTTGCAGGTGCAATGTACCCCGTGTTTTTGGTGGGCGATGAAATACTCACGAATGGTGGTTGATTTGGGATTTCTGCTACATTATTGATCACATTCCTGGCAGTCATTGTCTGTGCCTGACCACCTTGTGGTGTTTGCAGTGGGTTTGTTGCGGGTTTGTTGTAAGCCACTGTAACCACATCTCCGTACGCCACCGGACTTGCGAGTGTCAGTGTTACCTTGTTTCCTGCGATTGTCACTGCATTTACTGTTCTTGCCTGGTTGTTGACCATTACTATGAAAGCGGAATTGGCAGGCACTATGGCAGCGAGGCTCAGGCTGTAGGTCATCTCCAGTTTGTCAGGAGAAGCATTTTGTATTACTGCGCTGTTGAACACGGGGATTGCCGCTGCAACATTATTGGTCACATTCCTGGCAGTCATTGTCTGTGCCTGACCACCTTGTGGTGTTTGCAGTGGGTTTGTTGCAGGTTTGTTGTAAGCCACTGTAACCACATCCCTGTACGCCACCGGACTTGCGAGTTTCAGTGTTACCTTGTTTCCTGCGATTGTCACTGCATTTACTGTTCTTGCCTGGCTGTTGACCATCACTATGAAAGCGGAATTGGCAGGCACTATGGCAGCGAGGCTCAGGCTGTAGGTCATCTCCAGTTTGTCAGGAGAAGCATTTTGTATTACTGCGCTGTTGAACACGGGGATTACTGCCGCAACATTATTGGTCACATTCCTGGCAGTCATTGTCTGTGCCTGACCACCTTGTGGTGTTTGCAGTGGGTTTGTTGCAGGCTTGTTGTAAGCCACTGTAACCACATCCCCGTATGCCACCGGACTTGCGAGTGTCAGTGTTACCTTGTTTCCTGCGACTGCCACTGCATTTACTGTTCTTGCCTGGTTGTTGACCATTACTATGAAAGCGGAATTGGCAGGCACTATGGCAGCGAGGCTCAGGCTGTAGGTCATCTCCAGTTTGTCAGGAGAAGCATTTTGTATTACTGCGCTGTTGAACACGGGGATTACTGCCGCAACATTATTGGTCACATTCCTGGCAGTCATTGTCTGTGCCTGACCACCTTGTGGTGTTTGCAGTGGGTTTGTTGCAGGCTTGTTGTAAGCCACTGTAACCACATCCCCGTATGCCACCGGACTTGCGAGTGTCAGTGTTACCTTGTTTCCTGCGACTGCCACTGCATTTACTGTTCTTGCCTGGTTGTTGACCATTACTATGAAAGCGGAATTGGCAGGCACTATGGCAGCGAGGCTCAGGCTGTAGGTCATCTCCAGTTTGTCAGGAGAAGCATTTTGTATTACTGCGATAACAAAGGCAGGGGAAGCAGGTGTTAGTGGTACTGCACCATATTCAGCATATCCCAAATCCGGAGCAGAACCTGAATAAGGCAATCCAACATTAATCCCGGCATCAATCAAGTCACTTCCAGCAGCAAGCTTTAGAAAGTCAATATCAGGTAGTGATCCATCAGCTTTTCTTCGCCCCCTTATTCCGGTTGAATCTAAGCTTATAAAATCTGCATCTGTAACTGTAACTGTATCTGTCGGTACCCATCTAGGCAAACTACCAGGTTTGCCATAATCCCATGTATTATGACTTTCCGTGTAGAAACAATCTACTGCAAGATGATAAGGTCTCCCTCCTGCATCTATTTGTGTAGTTCCATAAATTATATTATTATTATAAACGCTTAATGAATTTGGATAATTTTCATTAGAACTGATGTGAATACCAATGCCATTTTTATATATAGTATTGTTATAAATTCTTGAATTATT
>Ga0302249_1000886_pt1 | contig 23532 bp, 14 predicted proteins | sample AAG_UR_Val_MG_FD_193531 | JGI IMG/M metagenome (GOLD analysis project Ga0302249, IMG submission 193531) | Enriched activated sludge microbial communities from anaerobic digester in WTTP, New Holstein, Wisconsin, United States - AAG_UR_Val | ecosystem: Engineered > Bioreactor > Anaerobic >... | reverse complement strand
ACCGCGGTGATATCAGTATAGTTGCCAGTCATACACGGCGAACGGCGTCAAGGTTAAGAGTAATATAAAATGATTGACATCTAATAAGCCAAAGGAGGGTTCTGGTATGAAAAACACACATAGCACTAACTATCGATATTTCACGAGCGAAAGCGTCACGGAAGGACATCCGGACAAAGCGGCGGACTTGATTTCAGATGCGATACTCGACGCGCATTTAGCCTCCGATCCGAACGCAAGAGTGGCGATCGAGACAATGCTAACGTCGAAAGCTGTAGTTTTGTCAGGAGAGATCAGCTCAACCGCGGAAGTGGACTATGAAAGGATCGTTAGGGCCACCTTGACGGAGATCGGTTATGTCGGCGATGCATTCAACGATTATAATGAGCGGTGCGACATTATCGCGCACATTGTCGGGCAGTCTCCGGAAATCGCCATAGGTGTGAATGCGCAGGGCCAAAACCTCGAGGGCGCTGGGGATCAGGGGATGATGTTCGGCTTTGCGATCCGGGACTCATTCCATACCTCGCTAATGCCGCTTCCGATAGTCCTGGCGCATCGATTGACCCGCCGATTGGCTTGGCTCCGGAAAGAGGACGGATGCGATTTTTTCCTTCCCGACGGAAAAGCGCAGGTCACCGTTCGATTCGGGGACTATGGAGACTCTCCTGAAATATCCAAAGTCGTCGTTTCCACACAGCACTCTCCCAAAATCACGATACCAGCGCTGCGCCACCTGGTCCGTAAAGAAGTGGTCGAAGCGGTGATCGAGCAGCCCTTAAAGGACGAGGACGTATTGATAAACCCGACATGGGCAGGTTTATTCACCTTGGGAGGGCCACTGGCTGACACGGGATTGACCGGAAGGAAGATCATTGCCGATACATATGGGGGCTGGGTACCTCACGGCGGAGGGGCATTCAGCGGGAAAGACCCCACCAAAGTAGACCGTTCCGGGCACTACATGGCCCGATACGTCGCGAAAAACGTCGTTGCCGCCGGGTTAGCCGACCAGTTGTTAATACAAGTCGCCTACGCGATCGGGCGAGCAGAACCCGTTTCCTTCGATTTCGACACGATGGGAACGGGACGGATCACGAATGAACGGCTTCACGAGGCGATCAGCGCGACTTTCGATTTTCGCCCGGGCGCGATCATCCGGCACCTGCAACTTCGAAGGCCGATCTATAAGCAAACGGCCACTTACGGTCACTTCGGACGCGACGATAAGGATTTCCCTTGGGAACGGCTCGATCGCGTCGAGGCTTTGCGAAAATGGCTTGATTAAATGCATTGCGCCCGTCGACATAGAGGTAGAACCTATACTTGCGAATAATGAGGGATCCACCTACCGAGTGAGAAAAATGTCCCTTTCATTATTCGGTAGGTTCTATGGCGACTACCTCGTGATTATCAATCGTACACATCAGATTCGCCTGCTCCGCGAGGGTTCCTACGACGGCGTATTTACCCTTAAAGAAAAAAGTCGAGCATCGCCACTGGTTTAGCGAACCATCAATAACCGGCCCGTTAATCATTCCAGGGAATACGAGCTGCGACTGAAAAATATAACGAGCAATAATTCAACGCTCCAGAACCGCGTATACGATTCATACGTTAGCGTTGTCTGATCTCAAATATGGGTTATTGTTATCGAATCACGGATAAGTTTAGCAAAAACTAATGGAGGGGCGGCTTTCTTAGTTTGCTGCGAGGCCATTTGAGAAACTGTCTTGCCCATATTCTTAAGTAATTGTTCAAATGAAATTACGCTAAAATCTTGCTTAAAGTCGACCTGTGAACGATGGAGTAATTGAGAGAATCGTTTGTAATCCGTATCTTCGGGTGAAAACAAAAACACATAGGCTTTGATTTGGTTCAGTTTTTCCGCCATAGCATCTATCGCCGCTCGAGATTCTCGATAATAGTTACCGCCTCTTAACGGCTCGTCCGTAAAGATAGAAACGATTCTCGTAGCGTCCTCTCGCCATTCGACAGAAGAGGCGTAATCGATGGCGAGCATTGTGGCCTCATTGCCGCCTAACCGGACGGTTTTCAGCGCGGAAACCAAATCCCGAACGCTGTTCGAAAACTCTTTGCAAACGAATTCGCGGTTGTCTTGCGCCACAAATCCGATTCTCCAATCTAATTGTTGGTTCGGGTTCGATTCGATTGCTTGGACGAAGCTAGCCAAATGCTCGATTAATCCTTCAAGAACCGGCGTCATCGAACGTGAACGATCAATCACGAACATGACGTCGGCTCGACCTTTTCCGATGGGCCTTTTCTTTTCCTGTAACTGGAAATCAGCCATTTTTACCTCCTTTAAAGATTGACTAAGAAGTTTGCTACTCCTTTTCCAGTTTTCCGATAGATAAGAGTGAGCTTGTCCTCATTTTTTATTCGGGTTTTCCCGCAAAGCTTGGTCCCGTTAATTTCGATCCAATTATGACTCCCCAGCCCATCTTCGATAAACCACCCTTTTCCTCGCTCTTTCGTGATACGAAACAACGGCGTTCCATCCTTGTTCCAGTAATAATAAAGGGGGTCGCCTTCTGCGTCTCTCAACCCTTCGAAGTATTCCCTCGCCTTCCCTCTGTCAAAATCGATATCTTGATCTATATAGCAATAAGCGTGAGTACCCTCCACTTGTAGGACCACTGACACGGGGACCTCAGTGAAAAGTCTCTCTTTTTCTTCTTCCAAGGCCTTGACGACCTCTTTCATATCCGGCCTAAGATTGGGTTCTATCGCGAGCATACGATTCAAAACGCTCGACAGCTCTTTTGTCCAAAAGGATACGGCCTCGTGAAGAGGGCGAACGGGTTTCCGAGATCTCATAGCTCTCCATATGACGTCGTCATCGCATATGACGCCTTCTTCAAGGAAAGGATGGCCGCCGCGAGTCAACATTTCGTAAAGAATAATCCCGGTAGTAAAAACATCTGACTTGAGAGTAATTTCTTTCTTTTCATAATGCTCAGGAGATTTGTATAGAACCGTCCCAACAGTTTTCAGCCTTTTACCTTCGGGGAAAGACCAGTCCAAATCGATAACATAGACGCAGTTATCGACACTGTTGACCATAAATTGTTGAGGTTTCAGGTCGGAATGGACGATTCTCCGATTATGAAGTTCTAAAACGTTCCTGGACATTTGAATCGCGTATTCAAGCAAAGCTTTTGCGGATGAAACCCCTTCAAGCACGACAGAGAGGTCTTTCCCATTAATAAACTCTTTAGCCTGAACGATCTGACCGTTAGGAAGCTTGGTAGTTTCTACGACTTTCTCACAATATGGATAGTCTTTAAGAAGCTTGGCGAGCTGGTCCTGGTTGTTTTTGAACTGCGTCGTTTCTCGGGCGTTTTCGAAAGGGAAGTATACTTTAAGAAAAAAAACGCTCCCGCCTCTATCCGCTCTATATGACTTGCAAAAGGCGCCTTCGCTTAAACACTCGACGATTGTGTACCCAAGAATGCTTTCGCCTGGAGACATAATGACGAGCGTTTCCTCTAAGATTTTTCCGGGCCGCTGATAGAATCCATAGAAACGGTTTTGCCAACTTTTGTAAGGATACCTTTCCAATCGATATCAGCCAAGCCCGCGCCAAACGAAATGGAACTATCGTAATCCATCCTCGCTTTGCCTGCTCGTGTGGCTATTTTGGCTAACTCTTCATATTGAGGGTCTTTTGGCGCAAAAAGGAAAGTATAGACTCGTTTCGAAAGTATTTCCTGAGCGATTCGATGTACTCCTCTGGCTGGATCCGAAGATAGAGGTTTCGTCGTCGCATCCGTAAAAACGATTAAAACGCGGGTTCTCGATTCCCCCCAATCCGTTTCTATGACAGCTTTTAATATAGCGTCCAGAGTCGATTCAGGTTCGTCGCCTCCTCCATCGGGAATAAACTTGGATTGAATAACGTTTTTTATCTCTTCTTCTTTAGTCATCCAATTCCCCGAGAAGTCCATTGCTTCAGCGTCCACATCGATATCGCGAAAAATGTTAAACCGAATCCTCCAATCCAGAGGGGCTTGCGATTTGGTTTGAGTTTTTCCCAATGATTCCAGAAATGTATTCAGGTTCCGCAAAAGCCCATCGCGGGTTGGCGACATCGATCCCGTACTATCACACAGGATGACAATATCGGCTTTTCCCTGGACTTTCACTCGTGCTTTCGGTTGCAATGAAAAATCGCTTGACATCGTTTTTCCTCCTTTTCAGCTTATAAGGTAAGTACTTTTATAGTACCGTCGTTCAATATCTGAGCAAAACTTGGTTTGGATACTTCAGTATAATGTGTGTCTTCACTATCGCCGCCGGTCGAGAAAATGGTTATAACGCTTCCCGGATACTTTTCGAAGTGTATACGATATCCTCGATTTCCCCCTTCTCGCGTTTCAGAATCGTATTCGTGAGAGCGAATCATTCTGTTTATCCCGAATCGTTTCATCAGGAAATAAAACTCTTCGTAAGTAAAAACGTACCTCGGGGTTCCATCGTTAAAAGAAACATCTGAAGGGTCACGCCATAGAAAATTGCTTTCGGCCGAATAGGCCAAAGAAAATTGTTGCTGGAGCTGGGAACTTAGACTGAGCGTTTCCTCAAACCTTTGTACGTTTCGAACGTAGACTGAATCCGGAATCCCCGCGTGCGCTAACAGGATTTTTTCTTTGCGGAGGGGATTTTCGAGAATCGCATAGGTTTTTAAAGACCCAAAGAGATCGATAAATACGAGTCGGGCCATCCCGTGCTCTTCCAATACATCGTAGTAGTCGTTATAAAAATGAGAGGGCTGAAACGTTGGTCGAATCCTTCCTTGGTCAACAAGATAATGTTCGTGGTTCCCTTTCAGAAGAACGATGTTGTCTGGAAAAGTCAGGTACAAGGAAAAAACAATGCTCAACACATAAGTATCCTTCGCGCCCCGATCAACGTAATCCCCAAGGAAGAATATAACCACCTGCTCGGGATTCCGTCCCATATAAATCGAAAATAGTATTTTCAATAGCGTTGTCTTGTCGCCGTGAATATCGCCGATGGCAAAATAGGCTTTCTCTGGCTCCATCTTTCTCTCTTCGAATGGTTTTTGTCCCTTTATTCGGTTGCACATCGTTTCGAACAAGTTTCCTCCAACAGGAGGGGCATCCTGCAAATTCACGATTCTCGGATCCATATTGCTTACGCGATCCCATAACTCTGCTGGTCTAACCTGAAATGCAAGCGCTGGGTTTTCAGTCACGAGAAAAACGATAAAAGCTGCGGCTCTGGAAAGCGACACGTTAACCGGAATTCCAGGGAGCAGCGCGCTAACCTTCTCTTTTAGCAGCTCAGAAGACACGACCACAGAATGAACGGCTCTATCTTCCAATCCGAGCGCTTTTATTATATCTTTTTCCGGGTCAAAGAGTGAGCAAAGGTATTTGGAAGAAACTGTATCATTCAGCAAACAATTCGATATGGCTAAATCGTTTGCTTTCCGTAAAATGCCGGTATTCATTTCTTTCCGATTTTCTAGCGCTTCTGCGACTAAGCTGCTCAAGCTTTCTCTAAAATAGCTGATCCAATCCACTTTAAGGAACTGATGATGGTTTTCAAAGTCAATCATATCCGCGGCCAATCCACCGTTTTCTCCGGAAGTAATACCTTCTAACTCTTGGATCAAACCCTCGAAAAGACGCTTCCCGTTTTTGGCGTAAATATATAATTCGTCGAAAAAGGATGAAAGTCCCTCATTATACTTACTCTTGGAATCTGAAGAATTGATGAGGCTAACTTTAAAACAGTCCTTTGCGCTTTGAAGCGCCTGGTAATACTGAATCCCCTTTTTCGGTTTGAACACGAGTTCGCGGATCATTCTTTTTTCTCCGGAAAGGAAGGTTTTGAGAGCTTCATCCAGTTCTTCCGGCGCAAACTCCTCTTTAGTTTTTATTGCCTGAGTAGGATTTTGCAACAGTTCACCATCGACATATCGCCAATCAAAATGTTCGAAATACCTCATAATTCTTTCATAACTGGCGTTGGGCGAAAACTCCGTTTGAACGAAATCTAGTTGGAATAGTTCCGGTATCCAGCGTTCGCCTAACATTTGAAGGAACCGTTTATGCTTATAGGTCGTGAAGAACCAGGGATAGAACAACAGGTAACGCGCATCTATTGAGGAAATATGTGATTTTTCCACTATCCCCCTGAAAACTGATTTAAATATGGCGCTATGTTCATTGTCATTAAAGGGTAAGTCCGCCCATACAACGTTTTTCAACGGGAAAGGGTCGTCTTGCAGTGACCGTCTGCTTCTTATACCCATCTTTTTTTTACCTCCTAAGGGGGGGAAATCGCATAATCGCTCGTAATAATTCGACGTGTTTTCGGGAACAGTAATCGAAAACCCTGACTTCTCGTCCTTATCAATGAGTATACGAAAGTGAAAAGGCTCCCGAAGCCAAAAACCCAAAGAAAGCCCAGCTTAAACACGGGGAAATATTTTAGCGACATGATCAATGTGGCGACAGCAAACCCGCCCACTGGTCCTAAGCCGAAAACCCAGTCTGGCCAAGAGGTGAGCCCCTTGATCTGAAAGAAGATTATGGCAATTTCGATGATTACCCCGAAAATTATAACATAGTTCCAATAGCTCTTACCGCCCGAGATCGAAGCGCAGATGCTTCCCGACACCAAACCGGAAGCGAAAACCCAAATCAGGCTTTTTCGTATCCAAAAATCGAGAAAAAAAAGCAAAGTCTCGGTAAAAGGAAAAAAAGTAGAAAGGCGGATAGTTCTTTCTACTATTTCCTTATCGGTTTTTGTTACAGCCTCCGATGGCGTAAGTAGTAATGACAGCTTCTGCTCCAATAGAAGGGCTAAAGGGTCTCTATCGCTAATAGCAGGTCGGATGTTGCGCATAACCCTCGCGCATTTCCTGATAAACCGTCTGGTTAAGCCTAAAGAGATCGTGTTCGCCATGGTCGAAAACTCGTCGATGGAAAGGGCGGCGAAGACTTCGGGTTCCATTGAGCGGTACTCTGTTGCGGACAATTGAGCTTCCGTAAAAAAAGCTTTCGCGTCCCAGATATTCCCCACAATTTTCACAAGATCAACAAAGACGCTTGGAGATTCCAGAGGTAATTCAGATACGCATTTTGGCACGTACCAAGTTTCGCAAATCTCTTCGAAATCCCGCTTCAGCAAGGGGTTTTTTTGGTATTCCTGAAAAAAAGATAAGAACGCCCGGTATTCTTTCAGAGGAAGGGAACGGACCTTTCCTTCCGTATCGTACACTGAAGGAATAAGGAAATCATTCAAAAACTGCGCATAATCCCTTTCACTCGGAATCAGCTCTATTTCAGAAGCGTAATCCTCAATAAAGCGAAAGAGATTCGGTCGATCGATGCTGTCAGGAATCATCCACGCTTTTGGGTTCATCGAAATTTCCAATGCCTTTTTCATAATTACGAACGAGGAAGCTTCTGAGCTTGCGTTATACAGTGCCTCCACGAGGTGTAAATGATCAACGACTTCGAACCGCTTGTCTTTTTCCAGCGAATGGGTAAGCGCCATCTTGCTTAAACTACCTTTTTTAATCTTTTGCAGAAGGAGCTTGCCCCGTTTATCGATTGAAGCTCCATTGAGCGCATTTTCGATGAGTTCCAGAAGGTATGCGACGTCTACTCGTTTTCCGTACGGCGAAAAGTCGTCTGTTTCAAGGAAAAGAAGCAGAAAATGATCCAGCCTTTCGGCATCGTCCGCATAAGCTGCATACAAGGCGCTTGAAAACTTTCTCTGGTCTATTCGGTTGCAAGATAATGAAACGCGTTCCTTGAATTCTTCGGTTAGGATTAATGTACGCGCCTGTTTCCAGGAGATAACTTCTTCTGCGATCGCTTTAGAAACCTGCGCCAAAGAGTCATACCGCACATCCCTCACAAAAAAAGGAACGAGAAGAACATCGTCTTTATCTATAACCTGTTCCGTCCAGAGTCTTATTTGATCATACCCCCAAGCCCGCTCATGGTTCACGTCGAGGATTCCGGCAATTAAGGCGTCCAAGGCCCCAGCGCGCTCCTCAAGTACCTGGAAGCTTTGAGCTTCAACCCAATTCAGCAATTCCAACGGCGCTTTAGGATGGTCTGTACTGACGCCTAAAAGATTCAGTAAAAGAAGGCCCATTTGAATGTAATCCACACGTCTTTTCGCATCGTCTCCCAGTCGTTCTTTTCCATCTTCGTAGATCAACCGCGGGGCCGTTAGTAAAAGTCGGATCGGCGCTTCGTCAACAAGCAGCACATTGGAGGCTTCGATATTCATATGGAACAACCCGTGAACGTGAAGCGCGAATAAAATCTGATTGAGCCCTTTAATGATTTGAAGTACTTCGGAGGAACTCAGCTTTCTTTCCGAAATAATCTCATTGAGGGATTTATGAGAAGCGTTCAGTTCAAACACGGACAGTCTCTGTTCGGTACCATTCCATTCGTACCTTACGATAGGGTTTACGTATTCGGGGAAAGAAATACCCATCTTAACGTAGGAGTCGCATTTTGCTTCATCGAAAGCCTGGCCGGGTGTAAGGCCGATTTGATAAGAAAGAAGGACGTTCACGTCGTCAGGATAAATGACCCTTCCCTTTTCGTCGCCATTCAAGGATATCACCTACCTCCACAGAGGATTCGCGACTTAATCAAAGAAACCCCTAAACTATCGAGTATTACCGTTTGACATTACGATTCTACGTTTTATCGTTGTCCTCATCGCGTAAATTCGTCAACATCCTACTTAATGCAACACTTGGATTATATCACGAAACAAGCGCCTTGCATAATTAAGCGACTTTCGTATTGGTGTGTGTTAAATTATGAGGAGCCATCAAGAAACAAGTCCAGAATCGATCGCGCGATTTTTAGCCTGTGTAGCCATCGCGGCGTAAGCGCCCCTTTTTCTCGCGACGGCGCGATACGCTTTTGTACCTGTCTTGAAAAACAGAGTTCGCACAGAGGACACAGAGAGCGCGGAGAGAAGATTCTTGGAAACGCCAACTTTCAAGTTGGCAGGTTTTTCACGCGGATGAAAAATACACTTCTTCACCCCCGTGAAGGGTCAAAAGAGCTCAAATGATGGCTCCTTTGGAGGCTGTTTTTTCCCTTCTTCTTCTTTCTAATTTTGGTCACGCTCGATATTATGCTCACACATCGTATTGAAAAACGCTATGTCCTATGCGATAATTGTCATTATTTCCATAGAAACTGAAATGAGATTTTGTTGTCCGGTGCGGAGGATCGGTGAAGGGCCTATCTTATTACACAACGAAGAGCGGGTGATAAGGAAAGAATGTGGAATGCGGAGTTGATAGGCATTCGGACCAAACCGTTAGATTTTCGGGACTTAAACGGGCAAGGTACGTGCTCAAAGACCTGCTACCGTTTTGCTTTACAAATAAAACGGGAGTGATATTTATGCCGAATCAAAGTAATGAGAGAAACAAATACGTCTTCATCAGCTACAGCCATCACGAGCTGCCGGAAGTGGCCCGGAGATTGAAAACGGATCTGGAAGCTCTTGGGTACGAAGTCTTTCTAGACATCGACCGAATCGCCGCCGGGGGCCATTGGGATGCTACGCTGAATGAAGGGTTACAGCGTCTGAAAGATGGGGGATGGTTCGTATTTCTTATGACTCCTTCCTCAGTTCGGCAGAGCCATAATTTCTGCCTCAACGAAGTAACCTGGGCAAGTTATCACACCCGCGATGCGATACTCCCCTTGCGCCTCGTACCCTGCGAGCCTCCGTTAGCCATTTATACCATCCAGTACTATCCCATCGACGACGCCATACCCATCGAAGAAAAGGAAGAGCGCTACCTGGAACATTTAAAGGAAATCGAGGCCTTTCTCTCGCGGAAGAAAACCGTTCCCGTTCAGGACGAGCGCATCAGACTCAAACAAATCCTACAACCTATGGAGTTCGAACCCAAGAGACTCGCTGTTCTCGATCGATTTATGGGCAGAGAATGGGTCTTAGACGGAGTCAAAAAGTGGCTTCAAGCGCCGAACGCCCCGAGGATTTTCCGTATCGGCGGGGGGCCCGGGGCTGGAAAGAGCGCGATCGCCGCATGGTTGGTCCGGGAAATGCCCGACTCCATCCGCGCGATTCACTTTTGTGACCGGGACAACGCGGACAAATCCAACGTCAATCGGATCATTCATTCGATCGCATGCCAACTCGCTTTTTGTCTGGAAGACTATGGACGTGAACTCAAAGGCAAGGTCTTCGAAAATGAAAAACGGTACTTGAACCCTACGATCCAACCGCAAGTACTTTTCGAAGAACTGATCGCGACCCCTTTGGTTCGTGTATCAAGAACACAAAGAAACGAAAATCAACAGATCGTCATCCTCATCGACGGGCTCGACGAAGCGGGAGTTCCTGGAAGGGAAAACGAACTGGCTCGATTGATCGGAGACCCGGAACTCCAAAAAGCGATGCCCACCTGGATACGGTGGATCATCACCTCGCGGAATGAACCCTTGATCACGTTCCAGCTTCAAGGCACCCCGATCCAGATCGATCTGGATGAAGAGGAAAACCAAAGGGCAGATTTCAGAGCCTACTACGAGAAACGACTTTCCGATTTACACAAAGAACCAATGAAGGAATACCTTCTGGAGACACTGGTGAACAGGGCAGAGAGAAGCTTTTTGTACTGCGAGCTTATGTGCGATGACATCGTGAGAAACCCCGGGATGCTTCGTTCACCCGAAAAGTTTCCAGTAGGGATGAACGGATACCTCAGCCGATTCTTCAGCGCACATTTTCCTCAGGGATTCGATGACCGTACCATAGAGATTTTATCGCTGATGTGCGCGGCGGTCGAACCTTTGAAAGCCGACTTGATTCTGAAGATCACTGGGATGAAGAAACCGGAATTGAAAAAATGGTTACGCGCGGTAGGCTCTCTGGTTCAATACGAAGAAAAGACAGACACCCTGCGTTTTTACCACGCATCCGTCCTGGAATGGCTCACGGGAGAATTGGAAGGATCGCAGCCTGACATCTACGAAATAGAACCTAAAGAAGGTCACCGGATGCTTGCCGACTATGGCTGGGAGTACCTTCAAGGGGTGCAGGAATGGGAAGAGCCCCTGGATTACGCGATAGAAAACCTGGGGATTCATTTGTACGCTTCTAACAAAGAACCGGAAAAGGACGCGACCGTCCGGGACCGGCTGGTTGAATTGTTCAAGAAAAGCCTCCCGGGAGAGGGGAAGGGAAGGCTTCCGGTAAAAGTCATCGCCGCCCTTCTGACCTATGTAGTCGCGCGCCATAAAGAATCGGAAGAAACCGGATTCAAAGGTATCGTGGATCGTTTTCTGAAAGCAGAAACGCAACCGGAGGCAAAACACGCCTTAGCCGCCTTCCTTCATATTTGTTATGATTACTACAGCGCACGCGGGAACGCGGAATGGGCGCGATGGATGCACCAAAGACAGCATTCCGTTCTCGAAGAGCTTGTGGACGCGTATCCGGAGAACACCGGCTGGAAGCGGGACTTGAGCGTGAGCTGGAACGGGATCGGGGATATCGAAGCGAAACGAGGAAACCTGTCGCAGGCGCGGGACGCCTACGAGAAAGCCCTGGCGATTATGCTTGAACTGACGGAGAAAGACCTTATAAACACGGCCTGGTTGCAAGATCTCGGCGTAAGTTTGTACAGGATCGGGGATATTGAAAAAGCGCAGGGGAACCTGTCGCAGGCGCAGGAAGCCTACGAGAAATACCTGGCGATTATGCTCAAACTGTCGAAGATAGACCCAACGAACCCCGAATGGCTACGTGACCTAAGCGTGAGCTTGAACCAGATCGGGGATATCGAAGCGAAACGAGGGAACCTCGACCAAGCGTCTGACGCCTACGAGGCAGCGCTGGCGATAATGCTTGAACTGATAGAGAAAGACCTCCTGAACACGGTCTGGTTCCAAGATTTCGGCGCATGCTTGAACAGGATCGGGGATATAGAAAAGGCGCGGGGGAACTTCTCAGAGGCGAGGGACGTCTACGAGAAAGCCCTGGCGATTATGCTCAAACTAACGGAGAAAGATCCCACGAACACCGACTGGCTGCTTGGCTTAAGCGCGAGCTGGAACAGGATCGGGGTTATCGAAGCGGCGATGGGGAACCTCGCACAGGCGAGGGAAGCCTACGAGAAATCCCTGGCGATTATGCTCGAATTGACTGCGAAAGGCCAGGCGAACGCCGATTGGATGGGGGACTTAAGCGTGAGCTGGAGCAAGATCGGGGATATCGAAACGGCGCGGGGAAACCTGGATCAGGCGCGGGGCGCCTACGAGAAAGACCTGGTGATCATGCTCGAACTGACCGAAAAAGACCCCGCGAACACCAATTGGAAGCTGGACTTAAGTGTAAGCTGGGATAAGATCGGGGATATCGAAGCGGCACGCGGGAACCTGGACCAAGCACTAGTCGCTTACGAAAAACAACAAAATATTATGCTTGAACTGGCGGAGATAGCCCCAACAAACACCGACTGGAAGCGGTACCTCGGCGTGAGCTGGAACAATATCGCAGATGTCGAAGCGAAGCGGGGGAACATAGACCGTGCGCTGGAAGCATACAACAAATCGCTGGCGATCAGGCTTGAATTGGCGGAGAAAGACCCCGAGAACCTACGCTGGCAGCTGGATTACTCGATATCTTTGAGTGGAATCGGAAAACTCTATCAACAAAAGGGAGAGTTTCCGCGTTCGAAAGAATGCTTTCTTCAGGTGTTGGATATTTTAAGAACCCTGGTAGCGAAAGCGCCCGATATGGTAGACTCGACTATTGAATTGGCGTTTGCCCTTTTAGACCTCTATCAAGTAACCGAGAACGAGTATGAAAAACAGGCGTACCACGTCGAGGCGGCTCAGATCGCGAAATCCCTTGTGGATACCGGGGTCCAACATCGTGACCTGAATACTTTATTGAACCGCTTATCCATCGATCGATAAACGAAATCGTCTAGGCGCGTTTTCGGTATGCTTTTTCAATGCAAAATTGGCTAAGGATTTCTGATGGTCGAAAAGCCATAGCTGTTCTTTTTGGCCTTTTTGGTCGCCTTTTTCATGAGTTATTGTGTCTGGGATCATTAACCTGACAGAGTTGAGCGCCCCGAATCATTGGACGGACTCTGTGAATTCGATAGAATCGAGTTTCTCTACCACTCCGCTCAAACCTATGACGATAACTCGATTAAATGAAGTCGCGTTAATAATGGCTAGCAAATCAAAACGCTTTTTAGGAGGGCCAAAAATGAAAATCTTCTCGTTCATCCTAAGAAATCGATGGCTATTCATTCTTTTATTACTCTTTTCTGTTTTAATTGCGGGGATTCGGGCCTGGAATGCGTATTACACAAATCTCGGTATAGAATCCGGGTTTTTCGATAACTTCTATTCCGCATTGCAGACTCCTATTGCCAACGCCAATTTCCCCATAGAAAAACAACCTCGCGCTCAAATGAGTTATTGTCAAATGTTGTGGAATAAGCGAAATCGAGCGTATCCTCCAGCAAGCAGTTAAACGACGGCGTTTTCCATTCTTGAACCGTCGAGATAGGGCATCCCTTCCAAAACATAGGGAATCTCTTTGAATCCTCGCAGTTTGCGCCACCCCTTCTCCACCTGTTGGGACAATTTGTACAGCATCGCTAACGTTGTTTTTCGGTTGCCACAGTTCCTCATCTTTTTTGTCCTGAGCCGTATAGTCGAAAAGCTCGATTCTATCGGATTCGTCGTTCTGATATGCTGGAAGTGCGCTGCTGGAAAATCATAGAATGTCAGCAATTCCTCTGCGTCTTTCGTCAGACTCTTCACCGCTTTGGGGTATTTGTCCTCGAAGACGTTAACGAATCTTCCTATGCCTCTTTCCGCTTGGGCTTTATCCGGCGATAGATAGATTTCTTGGAGCATCTTTTTTGCCATCGGGTGGAGTTTCTTCGGCAACTGGTTCAATACGTTCGCCGTTTTATGGACCCAACACCGCTGTTCTCTCGTTTGAGGGTATACCTCTCTTAGCGCAGACCAAAAACCCATCCCTCCATCCCCGATCGCCAGCTTCGGCTCCTCCATCCCCCGCTCCCGTAGTCCCAACAAGACCTCTTTCCAGCTCAGCGCGCTTTCTCTGATCCCGCTATCTATCGCTAAGAATTCTTTGTCCCCGTTCTCATTTACCCCGATGACTACCAGAATGCAGCTCTTTTCGTCTTCTTCATCTCGGTGCTTCAGGTAGATGCCGTCCGCCCAGATGTAGCAGTATCTCTTTGCGCTCAAATCGCGTTTTCTCCATTCGGCGTACTCTTTTTCCCACTCCGCTTTCAATCGTACTACCGTATTCGCGCTCAAGCCTTTCCCTTTCCCCAATAGCCCTTCCATTACCTCGGAAAAATCTCCTGTCGATACCCCGTTTAAATACAAGATCGGTATGAACGCGTCGATGCTCTCTGTCCTTCGCATATATTTCGGTAGTATCTTACTGTTGAATTTCACTTCCGCTTTCCGGCTATCTACTCTTGGCTGTTTGACCTTTATCGGCCCGATTCCCGTTTGAATCTCCCGCTCTCGGTGATAGCCATTTCGGTAGACCAGCCTTCTTCCTTCTTCATCTCGTAGCGTTTCGCCCTTTTCCATAAATTCTTTAATTTCGTCATTTAAGGCTATGCGAAGCATAACTCTCGCCCCGTGTCTGGCCAATTCTTCTAAACTGTTGATGTTCTCTTTTTCGTCCAATTTCCACTCTATACATCCCTCTTGAATGTTCCTGCTTTTTAGTTTATAATCTTTCACGGCGTATCCTCCTTTTGGTCTCGCTGGACCTTTTTTTCCTAATCGTAGGATACGCCTTTTTTTTCGCTTTTTACCCTTTTTCCACACATTTTGATTATAACTCCATTCACGCCGCCAGCATAAATAGTAGTTCCATCAGGAGCGGTGATTTTATAATCTAGATTCGCGCGGTATTCAAGTGTTGCAAGGTCTAATTTGCCGAGTGCGTATCCGCCGCGTGTTTCATAATATTCATCTTTATTCCTATATTTGCTTTCATCGCTTTCACGGCCTTTAATAGAAAAAGCGTCGATGCTCTTGGCATAGCAAAGGATATATTCATGTTCTGAAACTATGTTAGCATTATCATTACCGCCTTGTGGTTTTGATTTCCAATAAAATTCCGCTACAAAATTGCTATCACCAAATACTTCATCACAAATCTTCCTTAAGTTATGCACCTCATTGTCATCAATACTAATAAAAATGCCTCCATCATCACTAAGTAAATTTCTTGCCAGCCTTAGCCTTGGATACATCATATTTAGCCAATCCGTATGATAACGGCCGCTTGTCTCTGTATTGGTACTTATCCTTTTTCCTTCCTCGTCAACCTGACCTGTAATTCTTTTATAATTCTTTAAACTATCGTGAAAATCATCAGGATATACAAAGTCTTTCCCCGTGTTATAAGGCGGGTCTATGTATATAAATTTCACCTTACTATGATAGGATTTTTGTAGAAGCTTCAGCACTTCAAGATTATCCCCCTCAATATAGAGGTTCTGGGTGGTATCCCAGTCCTTGCTGTCTTCCTTGCAGGGTCGAAGCGTACCCAGTGATGGAGTTTGGGATAAGCGGAGAGCCTGCCCTTTCCCGTTCCAAGTAAAGTTATAGCGTTCGGTTCTATCTTCTACATAGTTGCCCAGTACTTGCTTTAGCTTTTCAAAATCCACCTTATCTTCAGTAAAAACACAAGGGAATATTTGTCTTAGCTTTAGAATATTGTCCTGCGCAATATCCGGAGTCTTGCCGTTTAAAATAGTTTCCCGCATTCGAAATCCCCTCCAAATAGTTTTCTCTTTTCTTGCTCAAGCCTCTTAATCTCGATATTCAGTTCCATTTTGCGGTTAAACTGACTTTCTTTTTTCAGCCTTGCCCGTAAAGATACGATCTGCCCTTCAATAACTCTCAGCTGAGCGGCCAATTCTCTCGCCTCTGTGCCTGTTATAGGTTTTTTTTCTGCCATTAAGTCCGACACATTGTAAATGCTAATGATATCCATAAGGTCGCTGTAGAGGGCATAAAGATTAGTAAACCGCATCTTCCTAATATCCAGCTTGGAAAACAAAGACTTGTCATGATCTATCCAGTCTGTTGCAATACATTCTTCAATGGTGTTTTTGCTACTATCGCTCTGGCTAACCCTTTGGTGAGCCGCATAGAATTGCATCCTTTCTTCAAACGCAAAGATTAAAAGCATCGGGTAGGGAATAGTTCTCATGATAATCTCTGCTATTTTTTTTAGCCTCTTATCATCGTTATTCAATAATACTTCAATAACTTCTATCTCTGGATAGTCCCTAACCTCATCCTTATAGACTGGGATATTTATAGTTTCAGGCTTTAGGCAGTAGACCCACCTTATTTTATTGATTGTGTTAGAAAAAAGAGCTTTATCACGACCTCTCAGGTTAGCCTTTTCAAAAAAAAGCTTTTTGTAAATGGTAGACCCGATAAAACAGGAGACTGGAATATTTAAAAATCCGTATTTCTCCATAGGCGCTTCCTAATTTTTGAGAACCAAAAAGGTAACCAGTTCAAAGTCCTCTACGCCCTCGAAAATACTTTTAGATATTGTTGTCCCGCCTTTAGAAAAGAGACTAGTCACTCCAATGTGCTGCTTTTTCCCTATCAGGTCTTTAATAGAGCTTTCCAATAGGTCAGAATAACGCTCCATTTCGCGGCCGTCATTTGTCTCCTTATTAAATTCTTCAACCAAGTTTTTTAAGACCTTGTTCTTACCCGAGCAGAGTTTTTTATAATAATCCAGTATCTTTTTAGCGTGTAGGAAAGATAACTTTACTTTGCCTTCATCTGTGATGTAGACCATATAGATGGGAAAGAGAGGGTTTTGCTCCTTTGCCTCTCCTTTCCCTTTAACCTGTCTTAGAGTAAAGATTACACCAGGCTTCACAGCGTCATTTAAGTCTGGGTCAATGTTAACCACAGCATACATCCCGTCGGGGGCTTCGTCTAAGGTCTTTCTTTGGGTTTTCATATAGTCCATAAGCTCCATCTTGAAGTCGTTGAAGGTAAGGTCCGTAATGGAGATAGCTCCTGATATATCCTCTAGGTCAACTATTTCGTTTTGCAGCCTTTGTAATTGTTTTTTACGGTATTCAAGGTCTTTCATCTCTTTGCTTGAATCCATCTCAATTACGTTCTCTTCTCCCGTAGCCGAAACATCCAATAAGACCATTCTGCCTTTAACCCTTTGTTGAAGGTTGATATATTCGTCCAAGTCCTCAGTTGCCCAGAAGTTCACTAATTGAACAACCTCGTTTTTGGAGCCTATACGGTCAATTCGGCCAAACCTTTGGATAATCCGAACGGGGTTCCAATGGATATCATAATTTACTAGGTAATCACAGTCTTGCAGATTTTGGCCTTCTGATATGCAGTCTGTCGCAATTAGAATGTCGATATATTCATTAACCTCAGGATATATCTTGGAACATTCCTTGGATATTGGCGAAAAGAGGGTTAGTATAGTATTTATATCCGTCATTTTCACCGTATTACGCAGCTCCATTGGTATAGGAACGGTAGCGTGGTTGTCGCCGCTGCCTGTTACAATAGCCGTATAAATTCCTCTCTTGGCGAATTCATCTGATAAGTTTTTATATAGGTATTTGGCCGTGTCCGCAAAGGCTGTAAAAATAATCACTTTTCTGTTGCCTTGGTTGATTTGGTTCTTGATTTTGCCTTCAATGAGTCTTCTCAGTACTATCAGCTTATTATCTCTTTCAGGGGTAACTTCCATAGCCTCTGATAAAATAGTTTCAAGCTTGTACTTATCATCTAAGAGGTCTTGTCTCCACTTAATCAAATCCATATCTTGAAGAAGGACTTTTACATTGTTGCCGAACATAAGGCCGTCAAACTCAGCATCGTCTAGATCTATCTCGCTAATATTCAGCTCTGCGTCGAAGTCTAATTGCTTATTCTCTATCGCCTTAAGGGTTATGTTTATTTTATTTAGGATATTCTCCACAGTAATAGCGAAAGAATTGATAGAACTTTCCATCCTCTTAAGTATTCCAACTCTCATAAGGCCAACTAAGCTTCGCTCTCTATCTGCTTGCCTGAACACACCCTTATTTCCCCCAACTTCAATATCATATTTTGCTTCATACGAGGCTCGTTTTTGTGGTAGCACATAAAGCAGAGGTGAATACACACAAAGGGTCAGTTTTTTAATCAGCTTATTGATATAACTGATAGGTGGAAATTCATCCAGGGTATCAATGGCGGGATATTTATTTACAGGAGTTAACCTAGTGGGGAATTTGCCGATCTCCGCAAGGTTATAGTATTTTTCTATATGCTTCCTAGAGCGGGCAATGGTCACTGTGTCAAGAAGTTTGAAGTAATCTAGGTCCATCATATTTACGAAGGCTTCCGTTGTTCTTTCCGAGTCAGGTAGTTCTGACCACCTATTAAAAGTCAACTGGGCTTTTCTTAAAATAACCTCCAAACTATCCAGTCCTACCATTTTAAAAGCGTCGTCTTTACCTTCGGTGATGAAGGCAATTTGGTTTTTTATATCATTCATTCTATTGTTCACAGGAGTCGCGGATAGCATTAGTACTTTAGTCTTTACACCCGCTTTTATGATATCGTTCATAAATCTTTGATAACGGGTAATGCGACCTTTGACTGGCGGATTGTTTCTAAAGTTATGACTCTCATCTATCACTACAAGGTCATAGTTGGACCAGTTTAATGTACCAAGGTTAATTTCTCCAGAGTACCCGCTCGTTCTAGAAAGGTCAGTATGATTTAAGACATCGTAATTGAACCGATCCGCTGAAAATATATTACGTTTATCATTCAGGGTATAGATGGTCCAGTTTTCCCGCAGCTTCTTTGGGGCAAGAACTAAAACCCTGTCGTTTCTTAGCTGATAGTATTTAATCACAGCAAGCGCTGTAAAGGTCTTCCCGAGCCCAACACTATCTGCGATGATACAACCGTTATACTTTTCTATTTTGTCAATGGCTCCCATAGCCCCGTCTTTTTGGAACTTATAGAGTTTGTTCCAGATTTGGCTTTCTTTGAAACCCGTGCGGCTTCTAACAATGTCACCTTCTGTTAGTTCATACAAGTAGTCCCGAAAAACATTGTAAAGTGTAACGAAGTAGATAAACTCGGGAGTATTTTCCTTGTAAAGAATCCTCATCTGCTCAAGGACTTGGTTTTTCACATCTTGAACAACTGTGTCGTCTTCCCAAAGCTCGTTAAAAGCCTCTAGAAAACTGATGGTGTATTCTTTGCCATATAAGCACATATTGCTATCCAAACGACTGGAAGAGACAATACCTAATCCGTCTGAAGTGAAGTCAACAGTACCGTTTATGGAAATGTTCTCTTCAGGATTTTCTATATATATCAGTCTGAGTTGAGCTGGATTCGGTCTTTTTAACGATTTGATGTTTGCCTTCTTCTCAACCCATTCTGCACATTCCTTTGCTATGGCCGCCTGTTTCATCTTATTACTTAATTTGAGCTCAAATTCATTTCCTGACATTTTCTTCGCCGGTTGTCGCACTATGTAGTACTCCCTTATTAGCTCTTGGTCTTTATGAACGAAGGTTGGCTCGGTAAATATAAGCCTCATATTATCTATCTTGTCAAGCTCTTTCTTAAGCTCTGCATAAGCATATATAGTGAAATAAGCCGATATAACTGATAGCTTGGACCCTTTGCCTAACCCCTCTTTTAATTCATCAATGACTCTATTTTTTCTGTTATCTAACACTTTAGGCGGTTTCACCATCTACCCTCCAATAACAGTTTAATAAACACTTTTTCGCGTCTGGATATTCCCTTTCCATTCTCGGATCTGTAGGTTTTTCTGTGTTCTTTTCTATGGCCCAAGCAATGCTGAGAACCTTATTAACCCTCTCTATTTCACATTGCTTCAGTGTAAAGGGTCATAAGAGCGAAGTACGTATGGGTGACATCAGCCTACGGATAGAGTCTGCTTTTTTGCCCGAATCATCGCCGCCGCATTCCTGTCCGTCGTGCGGTTCGCCTCAAACAGCGCGATCAGTTTTGACCCCTCGAAGGAAAGAAACCCGATCCCGTTTCTCAGCATCGCGCCTTCGAGCGCCGTCTGTCGCACGGCGCATTCGAGCTCTACGTAGTACAGCCCCCACTGCTGCGTGGTTTGTAGAACGACGTAGTTTTGTATGTACGCCTTCGAAAACGAGAGTATTCTTTCCTGAAAGGTCGTTTGCTCGAAGATGTCCGTCGCCGTTACCTTGAGCTGCGAATCGACTTCGGCATACGCTCTCACGAGCGCCCCCACGGCTATTTCTATGGCCTGCTTCACCCCATTGTCTATTGCGAGTTGTACGGTTTCGCCGACCCCTATCACCTTCACCAGCAGGGTCTCCGCCCCGAAAAGAAAGGACGTTGTGAGTACGATGAAAAGGGAAAAAAAGACGAGTATCTTTTTCATAAGCGCCTCCCATTTATGAATGCAAACATCGATTATGGACAAGACCGGACTTAACCACTTTAATTCACTATTGTTGACAAGATGACTGAACGAGGAATGTCTATGAATTATAGCATTTTGAGGGTTGTAACCGAAAATCGATGCGCACGAAATAAAGGGGTAAGTTTTGAAAAAGGCTACTCTGCCGTGGGCGCCTGTTTTTGGTGTGTCAAGTTGTGAGGTGGCATAATTTAGAGATACATCGCGGGGTAAGTGGTTTTTACGGCCCCGCGATCCGCCTTTTGTCTTTTTTACGCCGCGATGATGTCGAGGTATCGCGCCGTCGCAAAAAGAAGGAGCGCTCACGCCGCGATGCCCGTGTAGGGTTATCGCGGGGTAAGTGGTTTTTACGACCCCGCGATCCCCTCTATGTCTTTTTTTACACTGCGATGATGTCGGGGTATCGCGCCGTCGCAAAAAGAAGGAGCGCTCACGCCGCGATGCCTGTGTAGGGTTATCGCGGGGTAAGTGGTTTTTACGACCCCGCGATCCCCTCTATGTCTTTTTTTACACTGCGATGATGTTGGGGTATCGCGTCATCGCGAGAAGAAGAAGCGCTTACGCCGCGATGCCCGTGTAGGGTTATCGCGGGGTAAGTGGTTTTTACGACCCCGTGATCCCCTCTATGTCTTTTTTTTACACTGCGATGTTGTCGGGGTATCGCGCCGTCGCAAAAAGAAGGAGCGCTTACGCCGCGATGCTTTGCCTGGGAACTCCGAACTTCATTTCGGCAGGTGTTACTTGTTCTCTCTGCCCCTCCGTGTGAACCCTTGCCCTTGCTTAACATCAGCCGCGGTGCTATAATTTTCACTATCCTGAGCAATTCTACCGAGGTGACCGTGTCATGCGTATTAGAAGTGGAGTTGTCGTTGTCGTTTTGCTGCTGTCCTGTCTAATGTTCGCGACTGGCCTGCATTTTGATGAGGTATCGCGATTTCAGAAGAATGAACTCAAAATCCGTTTAAACTTCTCCATCCCTTACGAAGAAGCGAAAAACATCATCCAAGCCCATTATCCCACTCTCGCTACGGACGAAGAAATCATAGACTTCGTCAAAACGCGCCGGATACAACGCTTGGAAACCGAAGACGGGCTCTTCTTTTTCTCCGAATTCGAGGAGAATCTCTTCTATCGTGATCCGGAGTTGCGTTTACAGCACCCCGAATGGACCGAAAAAACAAAACCGGTGGTCGTATCCTTTTTGGAAGAGTATGTTTCCGAGACCCAGTTGACGAATGGCTTCAAACCGCGGTTAACGCCTTATTTCAAGCCGCGGACCATTGTGGTGGACTATGCGGTGTCGGTGCCGAAATCCGAGCTGCCGGATACGGGTTTTCTGAAACTCTGGATGCCCCTGCCGTTACTGAGCCCCTATCAAAACAACATATCCATCTTGGATGTCCAACCGGCTGAAGCGCTTTCGGGTTACCCCGTCGTGGATGGGGACCTCGCCTACCTCGTCTTGCTGTTTGACTTGGAAAGGGCGCCGGATCCGTTCGAGTTCCGCTACGCCTACGCCTACACCCGCTATCAACAGCATTTTGATGTCGCGGTAGACCGCATCGCCCCGTACGACACGGAATCCCCTCTGTACAAGACTTATACCAAATCTGCGGGGGGCGCCTTTTACGACGAACGGTTTCGAGAACTGGCGCTCACCATCGTCGGGGGCGAAACCAATCCCTACCGGCAGGCAAAACTTTTCTACGACTACATCATCGATCATATCGACTACAGTTTTATGGCCCACAGCTACTACGAAGCCGTCCAAATTCCCGAAAGCGTGGTCGTGTTTGAAAATGGATACGGCGATTGCGGCTCTCAATCGATGTTCTTTTCCGCGCTCTGTCGCTCTATTGGCATCCCGGCGCGGACGACCGGCGGTTTTCAACTGTTTGGGGATCAATTGGGCAGCCATTTCTGGGCGGAGTTCTACCTTCCGGAATACGGTTGGATACCGGTAGACACCTCTGCTGGCCAAATCGCCCTCCTGACCTCCGGTATCACCGAGGAACAACGGAGCGCGTTCAGGGATTACTTCTTCGGCAACTTGGACCCTTTGAGATTGACCGTACAAAACGATGTCGACCTCACGCCGGCTGTAAAACCCGAAGACGTGCAGTTCCTCTCGGTGGTTCTGCAACTGCCCTATGTCGATTGCGAACACGGAAACGAAGCCTTCGAAGTGTCTGAGCTCCTCTTGACCAGTGTTACCGAGCGTGTTCGGCTGATCTATTAGGTCTCGGCGAGAAAGCGCCTCGCCTTCGTGGCGCCGACTTCCCAATCGGCCTGTCTCACTGGGAACGCCAAACTTTAGTTTGGCATGGTTTGTGAAAATAGAAATGCAGCAGAGCGTATCGCGAAGGTATGAAAGTATCGCGGGGTCCCGTTGGTTACCCCGCGATAACCCACAAGGTCATCGCGGCGTATAAGGGGAAGGGCTGATCGCGGGGTAGTAAAAACCACTTACCCCGCAATCTTCTTAGTTATGTCATCCCGTAACTTGACCCACACAGCCTCACTGTTTCTTTCTTTCATATGTTATAATAGCGGATGCTAAAATATCTGTTTTCTGATCTCATTCAGTAAAGGAGAGGTCATAGCGATGAAAAAAATAATTGCGTCTCTATTTTTCATCTCGTTCTGCGTGTGCCTTTCTTTTTCTCAAGCGCCTGGATTGTTCAGAATCGGAACGGGCGGGTTGCAGGGAGTCTATTATCCCATAGGAAAGCTCATCGCTCAGGGGTTGACCGCGCGATTCTTAGGCCCCGACAAACCCGCAGGCATTCCCGAAACGCTCTTCGTCGCCCAAACATCCGGCGGGTCTATTTCCAACGTCCAGTCTCTGTTGTCGAAGGAAACCGAAGCGGGGCTGGTCCAAGCCGATGTCGCTTACTGGGCCTACACCCGTCAAGGCCCCTTTGAAGGGCT
>Ga0302249_1000867_pt1 | contig 23797 bp, 20 predicted proteins | sample AAG_UR_Val_MG_FD_193531 | JGI IMG/M metagenome (GOLD analysis project Ga0302249, IMG submission 193531) | Enriched activated sludge microbial communities from anaerobic digester in WTTP, New Holstein, Wisconsin, United States - AAG_UR_Val | ecosystem: Engineered > Bioreactor > Anaerobic >... | reverse complement strand
TTTACATGAAAATGCCAATAACCATTTGTTTAAAAAAGGCATTCATTATTGATAATCAGCTTGATCGTAATTTTTACATTCGTGGTCGCCACGAGGACGCCGACAATTCGTTGTGCAAAAGCTGACCGGTCATGTTAATTCACGCGCTCACAGGCTTCAGTTCGTAATCGACCTCTAAAATGAACGTCTTCAACACCTATGCTTATTGCGCAGCCTGGGGGACCAGATCGAATCCCAGTGCAAGCGCCTGTTTCCGGAGATGAAAGACTTTCTGCGGTTTGTTTCTGTGCATCAGATAATCTTCCCCAAGATCCCGAAAAGTTGCCCCGTCCTTGATGACATGGTAAATACCCAGCAAGATCCGGTGGGCAATCGCCACGATGGCCTTTTTTGCTCCCCGGCGGGCCTTGAGTCGGTAATACTTGTCCTTGAAGTAGGAGCCCTTCTTCTTGACCGCCGCCCAGGCCACCTCCAGCATAATGGCCTTCAGGTGATGCTTTCTGACCGGGCTTTTGCCGCTCTTGCGCTTTCCGGCGCTCTCATTGTTGCCGGGACACAAACCACTCCACGATACCAACGCCGTGTCCGTAGGGAAACTATCCAACGTGGGACCGATTTCTGCCAAGATATCGCAGGATGAAACATCGGATATGCCGGGCGCCTCCTTCATGCGATCCAATAGAGGCTTATAGCCTCTCATTGCCAGGCGAATCTGATGATCAAGCGTCTCAATCTGAGCTTCCAGCATGGAGATCGTTTCCAGGATCGTCTTGAGAATGAACCGGTGATGCTCGGTAAAAAAACCCTGAATGGATCGAAAAAGTTCCTTTTCTTTGCCTCTGAGCTTACCACGAACACAGGATTGAATATCCGCAAGTGTCAGTTTCCGATCCGCAACCAATAGTTGCATAAGATTCCGGCCCGTGACGCCGAATAGATCCGACACCACCGAATCGATCTTAATATTTGCCGACTCAAAAAGCTTATGCGTGCGCTTCCGGTAGTCTCCAACAGACTGAACGTACTTCTTACGCAATCGCGTCAGGTCTCTCCACTGTCTTACCGTCTGCGGCGGAATAAAACTGCTCCTCAAAAGACCATGGCGCAACAACCCGGCGAGCCACCGGCTGTCTCCAATGTCCGTCTTGCGTCCGGAAACGTTTTTCATATCCCGTGCATTCACCAAGACCACTTGAACCGAATCCTCCAAAACATTATGCACCGGACGCCAGTAAACCCCCGTGCTCTCCATTGCCACCACCGGACAAGCATACACCAGCAACCACTCCCGCAGTCGCGTCAGGTCATCCGTAAAGGTGCCGAACTCTTTGATCTCGTATTGCTCCTCCCCTCTGTCGTCGGGGAAAATGACACAGGCCGAAATGCTCTCCTTGTGAACATCTAATCCGCAACAAATGGGGTGCACGATCTTGATAACTTTGCTATTATTCTTCCGAGTCATGGTCTTCCTCCTGATCAAGTTTTTTGTCGGAATTACTTGTCAGTGGATTACCGTGACTCACCTTATTATTGCAACCACCTCATTTTCATCCTTCGTTGTGCCCGATCCAGGGCATGGGGGTTAATAACTAATCCCATGTCCTCAATGGCAGCGATAATAGGATAGGGCAATAATCACGCTGGATTTTTTCAGAAGCTTATTGGGCATGTCAGCATACTCACGTTTCTCGTCCCAGATAACATTCAAAAATTAAACAAAAAAATCTATGAATCCTTTATTACAAAACGGTTTGAACAAACATTTCTGTAATTTCCCTCGACAATAGGTTATACTTATAGTAGATACTTGCCGACAAACTGGGGGGCGGTGGATGAAAAACATAAACATCCAGCAGATGAATTGCCTGCGTTGCGGCCATACATGGACCCCGCGCCAGGCGGAAGTCCGCATCTGTCCCAAGTGCAAGAGTCCCTACTGGGACCGGCCGCGAAAGGAATCAGGTAAAAAGCCCAAATAATCACACCATAACCATTGAGGGGGCGCGATGGGTTATTCATCATACTTGCAGCCTTATCCCGAAGTGATATCCGACGAGGGGATTGAAGGCATCATCGACCTTGCCAATCTCAAGGATACTTCCAAAACCAAGATCGAATCCCGGCCGGAAACATTCTTCAAACTGACCTATCCGACCACCGACATAACCAAGGTTCTCGAACAGATAGATCTAAGATTCTCCTCAGCAAAAGAAACATCGGGGCTCTTCCTTTTCGAGGGGCTCAAGGGAAGCGGAAAATCACACCTGCTGCTTCTGATCTACAACCTATTCCGCCACAAGGAAAAAGCCGCGCACTGGCTTGCGGAGAACAACCTGACCTGCCGCATCCCCGACGATCCGGTCGTGATCATCAACAAATTCACCGATGATCCCCATGACGCCATCTGGGAGATGATCTTCGAGACCCTGGGCGCCCGGTTCAAGGCCAGTAAAACCCACCCCAAGCTTGCCGAATTTGCGAAGGCCCTGGGCGACCGGAAGGTCGTCCTTATCTTCGACGAACTGGAACAGGGGATCAAGGTCATCGGTGACGACGCGGTAAAGGCACAGAACATCGCCTTCCTCCAGATGCTCTCCGAGTTCAGCAACCGTTCCCGGCAGATCACCCTTTTCGCCAGCATCTACAGCGACAAGGAAGAACCGGGAAGCACCTTGAAGCGCGTGCCCCGGTGCGTCGTCCAATTCGACAACACCAAAGATCAAAGCAACATCATCCTGCATCGTTTATTTGAAGACTTCCGTAATTTTGACAAGAGCGCCGTTTCCTCCTGCGTGGAAAGCTACGTCCAACTGTGGCAGAAGCATGATCCCACCCTGGACATGGAAGATTGCAAGGACAGGTTTTTCGACACCTACCCCTTTTCTCCGGCCCTCATGAATCTGATTCTCAACCGCGTTCCCGCCCGAGGCGGCTTCCAGAACGTACGCGGCGCCCTGTCCTTTCTCGGCAACATGGTGCGTCTCACCCATAGCACCCGCGATCTTATCACGCCGGGCGACGCCTCCCTCGCAGACAAGGCAAACACCATTATGCTCAAGGACCTGGATCCCGGCGGCGATCTCATCAACCGGGCCAGAGAAAACATGGAAGATCTGAAAAACCGGTTGCCCCTCGCCCGGGAGATGGCGGCGTCGGTGCTCCTCCACACCCTGACGGAACGGGGAAGCAGCCGGGGCGCTTCCCGGGAAGAGCTGATCCTCGATCTCCTGTCGCCGGCGGCGGACATCAACGCATTTGAACAGACCCTCATGGGATTCCAGAAGTACGCCTCCTATTTTCACCATCAGGAGGGACGTTATTTCTTCGATCTGGAGGAAAACGCCGAGGCCAAGGTAGAGTTCAAATCCCTTTCCTACTCCGACGAACAGGCGCGGGAAAAGCTGTACGACCTCCTGAAAACGGAGATATTCCGGGAAACGGCGAGCGCCGCCGTACTCACATCCGTCCAGGATGTTCAGGAGATTCTAAGGCAATTGGACAAGGCCCGTCCCCGCTATGTATTGACCGGACGGAGACTGACGCAGGAAGAGCGTCACCAGCTCTATTTCGGCATGGACAACCGCAACCTGATCCTGCTTCTGGAACCGAAGGACGACAAGTTTCAACTGGCGACGGACAAGGATTTGCTCAAATGGGCGCGGCGTTGCCTGGCTGCCCGGGACCTGGCCGACTCCACGGCCAAATCGGCACGGCGGGACGATTACGAGCGCATCCTGCGCACCGATCAGGGATACAGCGTGGACCGGATCAAGAAGGCGGGGCTGGTATTTGTGAGCTGGGAGAAATACGGACAAGACGTAGCGGAGGATCGCGTCGAACTGGAACCCCTGCCTCCGGATTGTTCCAAGGACAAGGTCCTGGAAAAGATCAGCCAGGAATATTTCGACATGTTGCGGATCAGGGAGCATCTCGAGGGACGAAGCGATGACATCCGGGAGCGGACAGTAAGGGAAGTACAAACGGAATACTGCAAGACCCTGGGTTTTCCTGTCCCGCTGTTTAATCTGCTTCCCAAGGCCCTCCGGGAGATGTGCAAGGACGGCGTTATCGGCATTCAGCACAGCGCCGGGAACTTCTGTCACATCAATCCCAACCTGACGGAAACGGAGTTTTTCTACGCCCGGATCACGGACCCGTTTGAAAAGGCGGCGCCTCCGATCGTCTGCCCCAAGTGCGGCGCCTGGCCATGCAAGTGCATCGTCGTTGATGGTCCTCATCCCTGCCCGGTCTGCGGGCAAAGTCCCTGTCAATGCAAAACGCCGCCCGATGACGTCTGCCCGCATTGTGGAAACGATCCCTGCACCTGTCCGAAGGTGGAAAAGATCTCCCTGAAGATCCCGCCCCAGCTCAGTATCGGCAGTCTCCGCCAGGAGGTCGCTCTCCGGTTGCAGCCTCATGAAAGTGGCATCATCACCAGCGTGACCTTCAAGATTTTCCTTCAGCAAAGTAACCACGGCGATCTCAGTGCGCTGCCGGCCGGAATCCGGGGCAATCTCAGTGGCCAGGGTGCAATCACTGCCGAGATTGCCATCACAAAGACCGGCCGATTCAACAAGGCAGGTATAGAGCAGCAGATCGAGGCCCTGCCTGCGTTAAGCGGTGCGGAATACTCGGCAGATATGACGGTAGAAATCACGAAGGAATCATGAACAACAAAGCCTTCGGCCATCTTGACCAGCTCATCGCCCCCGGTCCCCGCCTTCCCTGGATCAAAAGGTGGCTTCTGGACGATGTCTGGAGCAGGGAGAACTATGAAAAAGTAAAGCCGGTGGAATTCCTCCATCGGGGTGAATCGGCAGTAAACACCTTCGAACAGTTGCTGGCTGCCGCGGCTGACCGGACATACGGTGAACTCCTGGCCGGCCCCGGTCCCGCGATAAGCGTGCTGGAATCATTATCCGCTCCTGATACCGCCGTTGTCGTCTTCGACGGCCTGTCGCTCCGTGAAATCCCCATGGTCATCAACCTCGCCGAACAATCGGGGCTGAGTCCCTCTCGTATTGATGCCTCCCTGGCTGCCGTCCCCTGTGAGACCATGGATTTTATCGCCCGGGAACTCCCCTGCGGCCGTATCGCCCCTTCCCAACTGCCGGGGCGAAAGGAGTTGAAAGAAAAGGGCATCGCCGCCGTGTACAGTGGCAACTATACCCAGGGCATCCCCGGAAACCATGAAGATTCGGCACTGCTCATCTGGTCGTCTTTTCCCGATCATACCTATCGGGACAGCGGCGCCAAATTTGAAAGCCATTTCGAAAACATCCATGCCATGTTCGAGACGGCCTGGATGAATACTGTCCAGCGGATCAAGGGCAAAAGGAAGATTATTATCACCAGCGACCACGGCTATATCTTTTTCGGCGCCGGCATGGACTTCCCCCGACAGGCGGCGGAAATGAAAGAACTGAATGGATATTTCGGAAACGATCGCTGTGTGTCCCTGACGGAGAAGCCCGCACCCCCGCCAAGTAGCGACATCTATGTGGATTCTGCCCGCCAGGTGGCCCTCCTCAAGGGGCGGGTGAAGACCCGCGGCACGGGGGAGGCGGCGGCAAGGCTCTACAAACATGGCGGCCTTTCCCTCATGGAGATGCTGACGCCCTGGATCGAGCTGGAGGCGTCATGAACCAATCCGGCAGGAAGCGGGCTATCGAGGAGGGCTTTCCCATCGTGGAGATCAACCGCCTCGCCGTCCCGGAGCGCAACGCCTTCAAGCCCATCTACCAGATGCACAAATGGTTTGCCCGCCGGGCCTCCTGCGTCTTTCGGGCCATCCTGCTCGGGGCGATGAAACCCGCCGGTACGGACATCATGGCCGAGTTCTACAAAGACCACACCGACGATCCGGACACCAACAACGTCTGCATCCTGGATCCTTTTATGGGCGGCGGCACGACCATTGTCGAGGCCCTGCGCCTGGGCTGCCGGGTGACGGGCATCGACCTGAATCCCGTCGCGTGGTTCATCGTCAAGACGGAGGTGGAGCCTGTTGATCTCAAGGATCTGCAAGCCGCCTTCCAGAGACTGGAAGAAAGAACAACACTAAGCGGCCAGTCCGTCAAAGAGGAACTCCTCAGTCATTACAAGACCGAATGCCCCTGTTGCGGGGCCGGACGGGAAGAGGCGGATATCATCTATACCTTCTGGGTGAAAGCTGCCATCTGCACGAATCCCAACTGCCGTCAGGAGGTGCCTCTTTTCGGAAATTACATCATTGCCGCCAAGACGCCGTCCGTCCGTTACATCCCCGATTATCAATGTCCGTCCTGCAAGAAGCCTTTCGACCTCGAAGTGGACCGGGCTTCCCTGATGGCTGAACCATCTCTCATGGTTAATAACCCGAGGGACGCCGCCGCCGACCGGCGCGCCAACAAGCGCTGGGCGGCCTTCGATCCCTTCGCCCATCAGATTATCTGCCCCTGGTGCAGTCAGGCCAGCCCGGTGCAGCAGTTCGCCAAGCTTAAGAAGGAAAGAAAAAAGATTCAACTCACGGTATTGCTCTGTCCCCATTGCCGGGCCGTCTGGCAATATCGGGGCACGCTGCCGGAGGAGGTGCAATGCCCGGTTTGCGCCAAAGGCTATAACCCCAAGCAGGGAAATCTACCCGAAAGGGGGAGCTTCGTTTGTCCGGCTTGCGGCACAAAAGAGCGGATCATTACCGCTATCCGCAGTATGCCGGAGAACCGACTTTTGCCGATGTCCCCCTATGCCATCGAGGGATACTGTCCCAAATGCGCCGGGGACACGACCGAGGACCTCTTCGGGGACAACACCGTCGCGACGAATCAGCCGTCCCATCTCTGTAATCTTCGCGATAACAATGGGAAGTTTTTCAAGAAGGTAACCCCGGCGGACCTGAAACGTTACCTGGAGGCGGAGCGGCGCTGGGAAAAGGAAAAGGATATTTTACCCTACCCAAAAAGCGAAGTCCCTGTCGGAGAGAAAACAAAATCAGGCTTGATCGCCCATCATTACCGATACTGGCATCAGATATTCAACACCCGTCAGCTCCTCTGTCTGGCAACACTGCTTAAGGCCATTGACGAAGAGAAAGATCAGACTTTGAAGGAGATGCTATTATGTGCATTTTCCAATTGCACTGGTAGAAACAACACCTTCTGCCGATTTCACAATGATAGAAACACAATTGAAGAAATTTTCTCTCGTCACGATTATCAGCCAAAACTCACCTTCACAGAGGGCAATGTCTTCGGAGATAAGTATGTACGTGGGACATATAGGCAGATTTTTGGGAAATTATTTAAGGGAAAGAATTTCAATAATAATGCATTTGACTTGAATAAGCTTTATCCGGAGATTCCAAAAGAGAATTATAAGGATACTATAATTGATGGGGGAAAAGCGCATTTAAAGTGCGGTGACTCTCCAAGCATCATTTCTTTATACCCTGATAAACCTCACTACGTCATCACCGACCCCCCTTATGCCGGCAACGTCAATTACTCCGAACTTGCCGATTTTTTTTACGTCTGGCTGCGTTTGATCCTGGCGAAGACCTATCCCCACTTTGCCCCGGAGGCGACCTCCAAGGTAGAGGAGATCATCGAGAATCCCACGCGGGGGAAGACTGCCGCTGATTACGAGGAAGGTCTGACGGCCGTTTGGCGCCGTTGCTACGAATCGCTGTCGGATGACGGTCTGCTGATCTTCACCTTCCATCACGCCGAGGGGCGTGCCTGGGAGACCCTTCTGGAATCCCTCTGCAACGCCGGGTTTCTCATCGAAGCCATTTATCCGATTCATGGCGAGTCGGAAAGTTCCCTGCATTTGATCGACAAGCAGGCCATCTCATACGACCTCATCCATGTCTGCCGAAAACGCAACGGAGAGTCTGGAGGCAAGCAACGCTCCTGGGCCGGCGTGCGCCAGGAGATCCGCAGCCAGGCCCGGGATGAGATCCGTATGATCGAGGCCGGGCGCTATGGAAAGGAAAAACTTGCCGCCGCCGACGTCAATATCATCCTCATCGGCAAATGCCTGGAGCTCTACAGCCGCCATTATGGACGGATTGTCGATCATCAGGGAGATGAGGTCGGTCTCCAGACGGCCCTGGGCGCAATCCGCATGATGGTGGAACAGATTGTCACCACCCAGCGGCCGCTGCCTTCCGAGCTGGAGGGGATCGACCCGGTCAGCTATGTCTATCTCACCTGCCTTTGCGACCGGAAGGAGATCAAGAGCGACGAGGTCCACAAAACCACCCGGGGGCTGATGGAGCCGGAGATCCTCATCAAGGCCGGCGTTATGCGGAAAGGCCGGGCCAAGCGGGGCCGGACTTATGAGGTGAAGACGCCAGACGAAAGGTACGGCGATCTGCAGAAGCTCTTGGCGGTAAAGACCAAAAGCGCCAGCCAGTTGTCCCTTTTCCCGGAGATGGAAGAGGCCCGGTTCGACCGTGTCGCCCTCGTGGATGTACTCCATTTCCTCATGGGCATGGCGGAGGCGCAGGAAAATCTCGTCCCCTGGCTTACGGAATGCAGATCCATCATGCCGCAGATCCGGGCGGCCCTGGAGTATTTGCGGGATAAAAATCCCACTTTTCAGGTTCCGGTGGACAGAATTCTCGGTCTGATCGAGGTATGAAATGAAAGGGTATGAAATCTTCGAGGAGCGTTATTTGAATCTCTATCAGGAGAACGGCATTGTCCCCCACGAGATCCGGATCGGGTTGCTGGATTTTCTCCGGGAACTGCAGGGTGGATTGGAAGGCATCCCGTCTTACTCCTCCTACATGGTGACGGGGATCGACGAAGTGCTCTATCTGACGGGTACGGACAGGTGCAAGGATGCCGCCCTGGCGATTCACAGGACCTTGCAGGCGGCTGCCCAGAAGCTGGAGCAGAAGAAGATCGAGGTCCAGATCGTCTGCAAGGGCAAACTGATGAAGGGGGATTCCCTCTGGCTGGAATACCGGAGCGAGCGGCTGCCCATCGACTATATCTTCGGCACGCCAACCAAGCGCGAGGTGCGGGGCCATCCCGTCTATGCCACGGGATTCAACCTGTCGAGCTGAAACGGTGAAATCTATGAATAAAAATGAACTGATCCAGGAACATTATGGAACGCTCTTCGAAAAGGTCTCCGGAATATTCACCGCAGCCAGAGCAAAGGCGGCAAAAGAAATCAACCTGGTGCAAGTAAGGGCTTATCATGAAATCGGTCGGGAAATCGTCGAATATGAGCAACAGGGCAAGCTGCGGGCCGAATACGGTGAAGAACTCATCATCAAACTGTCGAAAGATCTTTCCAAAAGATTTGGCCGGGGTTTTTCGGAACGTAATCTAAGAAACATGCGGGCCTTTTACGTTGCCTTCCCAATTCGGCAGACACTGTCTGCCGAATCCGAAAAGCCGGCGCTTCCCGCCGATTCCTTTATTCCTGTCCTCTCCTGGTCACACTATTGTGAATTGTTAAAGCTGGACGATATTCTCGCCCGCTCTTTCTACGAAAAGGAATCCGCTCATAACAACTGGTCCGTCCGGGAACTGAAAAGGCAGATCAACGCCATGCTGTTCGAACGTCTGGCCCTGAGCAGAGATGCCAAGGCCGTGATGAGGCTCGCAAAAAAGGGCTTGATCGTCGAAAGACCGGAAGATGCCGTAAAAGATCCCTATGTCCTGGAATTTCTGAATTTAAAGGAAGAACATGCCTACACGGAAGGCCAGTTGGAACAGGCCCTCATCGATAAACTACAGGATTTCCTCCTGGAGCTCGGGAAGGGATTTGCTTTTGTTGCCCGCCAGAAGCGGATCACCATCGCCAATCGCCATTATCACATCGATCTGGTATTCTATAACCGCATCCTTAAATGCTTCGTCCTGATCGACCTGAAAAAGGGTGAATTCGATCATGCCGATGCCGGCCAGATGAATTTCTACCTGAATTATTTTAAGGAAAACGAAAAGATGGAAGGTGAAAACAACCCCATCGGCCTCATTCTCTGCGCCGGGAAGGATGATCTCTTTGCCCATTATGTCCTGGGTGGCCTGAGCAATAAAGTGTTTGCCTCAAAATATAAGCTCGCCTTGCCTTCCGAAAGCGAGCTCAAGCAAAAACTGCAACTGCTACCCCATTCATCGGAGATGACCGATTAACCATGATCAAAGAAGGGAAAAAGGTCAAGGTCTATAGCCGGCCTGAACTCGGAGCCGGCGAGGTGTTCAGGATCACGGAGCGCCAGGGGAAATCCTATGCGGATGTGGTCTTTCAAAGGGATGGGGAGCGCATCCTGGAGACCTATCCGTCCGATATGCTGGCCACGGTGGCCGATATCCTGGAGCGTTATGGCCAGGGCGAAACGGATCAGCCTCTTGACTTCTTTCTCAAACAGCTTGCCTGGCAGATCCCCCTGGAGAATTCCGGCGGCGAGCTTTCCAACAGCAAGACGGACCTGCTCCCCCACCAGATCCTCCTCACCCATCTGGTGGTGAACGCCCACCGGCGGCGATTTCTCATCGCCGATGAAGTGGGCCTGGGGAAAACCATCGAAGTCGGCATGATTCTGAGGGAACTGGTGGCCAGAGGCGAGGCCCGGCGGATCCTCGTCATCTGTCCGGCCGGTCTCACCGTCAACTGGCAGAACGAAATGAGGGACTGCTTCCGCATCTTCTTCGATATTCTCGGCCAGGATTTTACGGATGCGAACCCCTACGCCTGGGAGCGGCGTAACCACGTCATCGTCTCCATCGACACCATCAAGAAGCGCGAGCGTCTGGACAAGATCATGGCGAGACCGGACTGGGATATCATCGTTTTCGATGAAGCCCATCACCTGAGCAGAAAGCGCTACGGCAAGAAGATCGACGTCACCCAGAATTACCGGCTGGCGGAAAAGATCAAGGGGAAGACCAGAAATCTGCTGTTTCTCACCGCGACGCCCCACCAGGGCGATCCCTATCAGTTCTGGTCATTGATCCAACTGCTGGACGACCAGCTCTTCGATACGCCGGAGGCCATGCAGGATCATCGCGGCCTGCTGGGACGGGTCATGTTCCGCCGCATCAAGAAGGAGGTGACCGATGCCCAGGGCAACCCCATCTTTATGAGACGCCAGGTGCACACCCAGAAATTTCAGCTTTCGCTAAGGGAGCAGCGCTTTTACGAAAAGCTGACGGAATACCTGAAAGAGGGATACAACGCTGCCGGCGCCGGACAGGATAAGACGACCAAACAGCAGCGGGCCGTTGGATTTGTTATGGCCACTTTCCAGAAGATCATGTCGTCCAGTCCGCGGGCAATCAAGCAGGCATTGCGGAGGCGGCTGATCGCACTCCATGCGCGGCGTCAAATGGCCTTGGAGAGCGGCGAGTTAGGCCCGATCTCCCGCAGCGATATCTCTTCCCGGATCATGAAGTGCCAGGAACAGATGCGGGGCCTCGTCATGGAGCTTCTCTCCTATGGCCGAGGCAAAATCGATTATACGGAAGCGGACGCCTACATTGTCAGCCTGAAACAACGCCTGCGCAAACGTCCCCGCTTTGAAGAGGAAATCACCAACTGGGCGCTGGATGCCATGGAAGCGGAGGACCGGGTCATCGAGGCGGAGGCCAACATCCCCAATGAGGATGAGAAGGTAAAGGAACTCCTGGATCTTGTCGATGACGGACCGGACCGGAAATTCAACACCCTTGTTCGCGCCATCGAACAAATCCGGCGGGAAAACAAAGACGAGAAGATGATCATCTTCACCCAGTATCTGGAGACCCTTTACTTCCTACAAGACGAGTTGGGGAAATACTACCCCCCGGAAAAGATCGTGGCCGTAAAGGGCGGCCCCCTGGAGGACAAAATCGCTTCCTGCGAGGCCTTCTGGGAGGAAAAGGGGGCGCAGTTCCTCATCTCCACCTCTGCGGGCGGCGAAGGCATCAATCTCCAGGTCTGCCGAGTCCTCTTCAACTATGACCTGCCGTGGAATCCCATGGCCGTGGAGCAGCGGATCGGTCGCATTCACCGCTACGGACAAACCGACACGGTGCAGGTCTATAACCTGGTTGCCGAGGATACGATCGAAGAAAAGGTTTACACCATCCTGGAAGAAAAGCTCCAGGAGATCGCCCAGATCATCGGCAAAACCGATCCCGTAACCGGAGAGGTCTCCGAGGACTTCCGGTCGGAGATTCTTGGCTATCTGGGATCCTCCGCCAACTACAACGAGCTTTATAAGGAAGCCCTCATCAACCGCAACTATCAAAGAACGGAACGGGAGATCGCCGAGGCCATGAAGAAGGCCCGGGAGGCAAGCGAGGCGCTCCGGCAGCTCACCCAGGATCTGCACGCCTTCAACCTGGAATATTACCGGGAACTGCAAGGAAGGTTCACCCTGGAGGACCTGCGCTGCTTTACGGAAAAGGCCGTCCTGCGTCTGGGCGGCACCTTCATCCCCTCCGGCGACCTCATCAACATCACGATCCCACCCGCCCTTAGGAAGTATCATGATGTGGCGCCCAGCTATACGAATGTCACCTTTTCCCGTAAGCTTGCCACCCGCAAGAAGGGCGTGGACTTGTTGGGTCTCGGTCATCCCTTCATTGACGCCCTTGTGGACTATTTCCGCAGCGAGGTGGTAAGCGGCGATGTCCTGCTGGCCAAGTGCACCGGCATGCCGGCCACCGTCGCGGCCCGTTACCTGTTCACGATGGACTTTGAAGACGGATCGCGTCGGGAACGGTATGAAACCCTCGTCATCGACGGTCATGATCCTGCCGCCGATCTGTCCGGCCTATCCGGCAAGGGCTGGGAAACAGGACTCTCAAATCCCCCAAAGAATATCGAGGATAAACTGAGAATCCTTGTCCAGAATCAGGATGCCAAGATTCGCTCCATTTCCGAAGGCGTCGTCAATGTCCGGGCGCGCTGCGTAGGGATTCAGACGGTAAACTAAATTTATTCTATATTGACAGTCTCTTTGAAGCATCAAAAATAACAACACTCTCTCGTAGAGGAACAGACTTTCTATCTTTCTCATCAACATGTTTGACATGCTGACTGGAACTTCTTAAATAGCGAAGTACCCCTACTTCTCGAAGAAACCAGCCAGTGCGCAGGCCAATTTCTGCAAGAATCAAATCTACTGGGACCTCAACACCTGCATAAGCAGAAGTTGAAACTACGAGCCAAATACTTGTATCGTTATAAGCTTTTTGCCTTAATCCTCGAAGGATCGTCTCCATGTCTTCAAAATATGCCTGAACCATTTTGGGGATTCTTTTGTCCCAAAGATTTTCAGTATTTTCCCGGATGTTAGAAATACAGTCGTGGTAAAGAGTCCCGAACTCATCTTTTGTTGGACGTTCCCAACTTGCCTGGACATGTGATCTAATAGTCTTCAATCGGACGTTTGTGAGTGATTTGTTCGATTCAACAAAACCACCAAGAAAAAGTTCCGGTCGATAGATATCTGAGTAATCAAAAGAGTTGAGATAGGGCGGAGAAGTTACGCACAGGCGAAACTTCTCGTGGGATGATGAAGCAACTAGTCGGCGAGCATCACCTTCTGTAACACAATATGGAATCCCAGTAATTGGCGCAGCAGCGAGGTCGCATGCAATTGCTTCGGAACGTATTTCAAATCGTTCACGAAATTGTGAAGCGGTCGCTTCAGAATCTTCCCATCCTTTTTTATAGCGAAGGCACTTGCCATCGCGGGTTGCATTACAGCAATCCATAACAGCTCCAATTAACGCTAATTGGAGCAAGTCACGATATTCAACATCTGCCTCAATAATTAAGCGCCGTCCGGCTTCAAAACTACGAAGAACTATCTTTGGGAAAAGCCAACGGCCCCAGCGATTACCTTCAGTAAATGTGGAGTAGCCTTCTAATAATGAAGGCATAGGTTTTTCCGTCTCGAGTAGTACACGACTACTTTCTTTTCGGAAGGTTGATGGATTGGCTTCGCGCAATTTGGTTCCAGAGAGAAAGCGTAAGAAAGGATTTACTTCAAAAGCACATACCTGGAGCCCTCTGAGTGCACCAGTGAGAGGAGCTGTTCCACTGCCAGAGAATGGATCAAGTAGCACTTCACCTGGTTTAACTCCTTCTGTCATTATGGCTTGCTCTACGAGCTTAGGCGAGAAACCTTCTTTAACGAAATACCAGCGATGACGAGGTAGCAAATCAAGAGCGAGAGCGTTGGATGCACCTTGATCACGGAGGGGGAAATTGGCATTTAACTTAAGCATAGCAGCTAATCACAACATACAGGTCGAGCAAACATGCGGTAGGGCTCGTCAAAATCAGTCCGGATTAAATGATGAGCAGGGTTAAAGGTGATGGATTGACATTCATAGTGTAAACCATCCGCTCTGGTGATTGCCGTCATTGTTGCAGTATCTGCAGAGAGTCTCTTGCGCCGCGCATCAATGATTACGTAATAACCCTGTATAACACGACTTGGCGCATACCTACGCTGTTCATCTAAGTATCCTGCTAATTGATCAGCACCATCTTGCGCTCTACTATCGCGGTGCTTAACCGTTACATGCCCAATACTATTAACAGAGTTTCCCAGCCATTTAATTTCAATAAGCATCAATCGATTGTTACAGAATCTCGGTTGTACTCTGATGTCCACCGGATTTTTCTCATTTACATTCTGTTCTGGCCATACATCATGATCCCCGCCAAGACGATTGCGAAGAAACTGCGCCAATGAATCACGCATCAATGATTCTGGTCCAGCAATTAAGAATAGGCGATTGTCATCATACCACACTCGGTTAAAAATATAACATGTAGATTCCTTAACATTTTCATATGCATAGTTCTTTAAGGCATCACGGACATTAGAGAAAGTCGGAACAGAAAATTGACTACGAGCCGATGAATCATAGCGATTTACCGATTTACGTTGGGAACCAGCTAAAAACTCCTCATATGCATCTCGATAGTAATAAACGACAGACGTTTTTGCCAACACTTCTGGTGTTTCGGTACCCAATATATACGTATAAGGGCGACCGTCAGCAGCAATTTGAAAACATAAATCGCCAAGATCCTCATTAGCTAAGCTTGCAAAATCAGCAGCGGGGCCAACCGGTAACATAGTTCCTATGTTGGCTGGATTCGCAACTTTAAATATAATGACTTGACCACTGATGCGCTCAAGATCGACATGTCTGTATAGCGTCTGAACTGTTTCCATCACCTTGATTACAGCATCCAGCCCTTCGTCGCCAAATACTTCCGTACACATTGGAACGTGAGTATCTTTACAGACTTCGAGAATGATGCTCGCAATATTCATTTTTCCCTCTCATCAAAACGGTAGAGAGCTGTGAGCCAAACAATTGCAGGCAAACGCAAGTCATTGCTTTGCTTGCTCACCGCTTTCCGAAGAGCGTCGAACTGAATATAAAGCTGGGATCGCGCCGAATCTTCAAGAAGAAAACGGCTAGAAGGAAACGCTTTGGCACGCATAAGTTCCGGTTCTTTTGACAAAGCACTGCTCACCATTCCAACAGAAAATGCAGCAGTACTGACACATGCTGCTTGCAAACATTCAATGCGTTCTTGGTTTATAATTAGTCCTGATAAATCATGTAGTGGCTGTTCTGCGAGTTTTGTCATCTGAACATGATCATGCATCTTTTGGAAATAACCACGCGCAAGAAGCTCCTTTAAAACGGTGTCAATATCGCGACTGAAGGGGGCACCAAGCTCTGTGCCTACAAAGTCGTAGCCCCAGTCAGATACAACCCTTTCTTTGTATAACCAAAGTAGGCAAGCTAGATAAGTAAATAGATGTATTTCCTGCGGTGAAATACTTAACTGTTTGACTTGAAGGTGGTTGGCCACATAGAGACAATCAAACGTTGCATCTGGATTCAGGCGCATCATTTTGCATCGAACCCCATAGCTTTTTCAATATTTTGATAAGCTTTATCAAAGAGTTCTTCTTCATCCTTTTGCACATCAGATAACTCAGCCCAATCTGTCATTCTGCATAGAATCATCCCTTTTTGTCCACAACGATTTGCCAAAGCAAGCAGGAGTTGTGATGTGTTAAGATTGGCCGTCATCAAAATTGGATGTCCAGCTTCGGCAAACATTGCGAGCATGTCACCAGCTCGTTTTTCATAAGCAATATCTAGGGCCCCCTCGGGAGTATCTATGAACATGCCACCACGTGAACTAGGATCAGACATGTGTTCAGTAAGTGCCATTCGTAAGGCAATATCAAGGAAAAAACGCTGGCTTTCAGAAAGCTGTTGCTGTTGGCGGCGCGTATTACCATTGACGGTAACGATCAGATTCAGCCCAACCGCTTGCCGGGCATCCATTTGTACAGTTAAAGGCATTCCAAGAAAACGATTTGCCAAGTCAGCAAATCGCGGAACAAAAACCTTCTCAGCGTAAATGTATTGCTGCTCCAAATTGTTTTGCAGCTCCCAGAGTTTCTTTTTTAGTGATTCACGTCGATCATATGCGGTAGATTTCTCCCTCTCTAGAGATGCAAGCTGGTTACGGTAATCATTCAAGGAAACGTTGCCAACAGTACGGTTTAGCAATTGGCGCAATCCTTCTAGCGTTGCACTATTTTGACGTTCAAACTCATCAAGTTTTTCTTTTGTTGAATCAAATTTCTGTCGTGCCTTGGTTTCTACTAACCGCAGACTCTCTATTGACTTTTGAACATTGCCAAGTTTTTGCTTTGTTTTTGCCAACTCTCGATCAATTTCCTGTAGACGATTAGTATCCAAATCGGAGATCATCTCTTCTTTACGCAAGGGCGACTCACAGAGAGGACATATGCTAGCGGTAGCTTTTGATTTGATGTTCGCAATTGCCACCTCTGTTTCATTGCCGCAAAGGCCGCAGGTGCATTCACCGAGTGATTGTACAATCAATGGATGTTGCGCAAAAGGTGGCCGGACATCGAAGCGTCGGTCGAAATAATGGGCATATTCATCACGCAAGGCCGTTTCACGCACCGAAAGTTCAGCAAGGCGAAGGTTTGAGTCCTTTAGTGCATCTTCAATTTCTCGTAAAACCTTGTGCTCCTCCTCAAACTGACGAGTAAGTGCCTCGTGATCACCTATAAGAGTATCAAACCGTTGCTGTGCTCCAGGTGCAGCTTGAGCCTCTGCACGGATTTCATTTATACGTTTACGTAATCTCGTGGCATCCCATTGTCTATTGCGGACATTGGAATCTTCCTTATCAATTTCACGCCGGAAGTTATCGGCCTGTTTTGCCATGTCTGGCTGCCATCCGAACGCGCGATAAAGAGCCCGTTCTAAAACACCTTGGTTCCAAAATAGAGTCCTGCGTTGTTCATCAAAAGTGAATACGAAATGCTGGAGAAACACAAACTCCTCAAACGTAGATACACCGCTATCTTTGACGAAGCGTCCAGCATAAGCATTATGACGTTCACCGCGAGGATAATTATCTGTTTCTAAAACTACATCTTTATTATCGCCTTGTGTAATAGTGAATGCTCGAAGCTCGTCCGGTTCGAACATTCCACGTCGGATTTCATAAATGTATGGCCCCAGGCGAAAGGATAATGCAATTTCAGCTTCATCCTCGTCATTACCATCAATCCGACCTCGAAAATATCTGCTCGAGAAAACTCTTGAAAACCTATAATATTCATCCATAGATTTGAATGAGCGGTTCGGTTCGGGGACAATACCAGTAAGACAGAAGTTGATGGCCGAGAGTAGGGTTGATTTTCCGATACCATTAGCACCAACCATGCATAGGACACCTTCTCCGCAGGTAAATTCGGCATTGGGATTAGCAGTGAATAGTGAGAATTTCCGAAGGGTTACTTTTTCAATCTGTGGCAGTTTCAATTTCGGTTGTGGTGATGTCATGAGATTAATCTCCTTCAATCAAGTAGCCCATTGGAAGGTCGGTATTAATACATGGCGTTCTTTACAAAGGCCGTATTGGTGAAATTGCTATAGTCAGTTAGCGTATTTACACCGGCAACGTTTCAACAATGATAAATCTCATATAGGAATGATACATATTTTTCAACAGCTATCTGGTGATTAACGAAAGCTATTCTGAAACAACTTCAATGTGGTTCAGCTTTCGCCAGCTTCTCCTCATACCTCTGAATCTCTTTTGCCGACACCCGGACACAGCCCCGGATCCTGGTTGTATGAAGGTCTCCCTCGTCTATGAGGCGGTAAACCGTGCGCACACCTATGGAGAAATAGGCCGCCACCTCATCCAGGCGGTAGTAGCGCTTCAGGGGATGAGGGTTTGGTGGCCCGGTTTTTTGTGGTTGAGAGTCCTTTTCCGTCATCCCGTTTTTCGGGCTCCCTCTGGCAGTCATTTTTTCGGCGCCGACCTCCGGGATGGAGGTTTACCCATCCCCGTCCGGCTGGGGTGCCGGGCCCCCCCGTTTCGGCATAAATCTTTCCCTTGAACCCCCGGTTTCGACAAGTTTTGGAGAGGGGCTGAAACCCCAGCTTGAGGGACCCCCGGGCACAAGTTGAAAAGTGCTTCCGGTCGACCAGCAGGACATATGCCGGAAGAATCGTCAGAGTAGTGTTCAGCAAGGGGCTTCTTCCCTGCCTTCCCTGCCGACGCTTCATTTATCCGCCCACCGCTGCTCCGTTTCTTCTCGTGGTGTTCCAGCCACCGCCGGAGCTGGGGCTTTTCCTCGGCGTTCGGGTCGAGGCCCATGATCCCTTTCCGGATGGTGCGGATGCTGTTCAGAATCTCCAGGTTGAAGTATCCTGAAGCCTTCGCCCTGCCGATCTTCCGCTGGGCCCTGATCCAGGGGAGATTCCCGTGGGTCCGGGAGCGGCAGATCTCCTCGCCGGGATACCAGACGCCCTTGAGACTGCTTTGATCCAAGGGACAAAGTGGAGCAATACATTTTTCGTAGAGGCCGCAGGTAGGGCGGCCATCCACATTGGTCTGACCGGCCCTGACTCTGCCGGCGGCGACGATGGCCCCGAGAAAATATTCATCCATAGGCGTACCGGTTTCTCTTTCGTTCTTCCGTAAGGGCATACCCCTGGGCAAGGAGGTCCAGGCCGGTGGCGAAGGGGATGCCGTGGAGCGTCGATTGTCGGCACCGGCCACACCGGAAGGCGTAGGCATTGCCATCGCGGTAACCCGTGATCAGCCCGGACCCCTCACAATCCCGACAGTTTGTATCCGTGTCGGGACGGGCCTGCTTCCGGGGGTGTTCCTCCCGCCACCGCTGCCAGAGCTCCCGCATGTTCGCCGGGAGATTCCGGGGAAATCCCTCCTGCCGCTGGCAGATCTGCTCCCGGATCCAGTCCAGGGGCTCTTCGGGAAGATGCTTCACCTCCTGGAACCAGAGATCGAGGGTCTCTTTGCGGGGCTCCTTCCGCTCGTAGTAGTGACATAGGCTCGTCAGGAATTCTCCGAAGGCGCTTTTATCCATCGCTCCACGCTCCCTTCCGTTCCGGGGGGATCCTTCCCGCTCCCGCCGCTGCGGGCCCGGTCCTGTGATTTGGTCAACCAGTTGACGATAAAACGCTGCCAGTTCGATTTGCGATGCACCGGGTTCGCCGCTGCCCAGGCCTCCATGCGGTGCAGTTCTGAGAGCACATCAACCGCGGGATAGGCCTCTTGCCACTTCGCGACCAGTTCTGAGAGCACATGCCGGAAGCGGCCGGTTTCGTAATCGAAATCGATTTGTTTCCTTGCGGGACTCGTTACCCGCGCCACAGGTTTAGGCTGGTGGCGACCAGCATTTTGGTTTGGGGGAGGAGGATCGTCGCTTGCCGGCGGCGACAATCCTTCCTGCTCCCGAGGTTTATCCACATCCGGGACCTGATGCTTTTCAGGCTCATGGGTATCCTGCGCCTGCTCTGCCTGAGGCTTTTGCGCTTTCTCTTCCTGGCCGTGATCATCTCCCGGTTCCTGCCGCGTCCGAATCTGCTCCTGCGGCGAGTCGGCAATCCGGCTCGCCGCAGTAGTAGTTTTAATTTCTCTTTCTCTTTCTCTTTCTATTTCATCAGTGAGGGCTCCGTGAGTACTCACTGAGGGCTCACTGCATACTCCATGAGGGCTCACTGAGTACTCAGTGAGTGTCTCGGGAGGACTCGGATTTCGTGTCTGGGAAGGCCGGTTGATGATCTGGTGTCTATTGAAATTCCTGATGAAATAGAATTTCTCCCCATCGGCGGCAAAGGGGGCGATCCGCCCGATGCCCTCCAGTTCCATGAGCCAGGACTCGAATTGGGCAAGGGGGATGTCGTCATAGGGGAAGATGGAGTTCCGGAGCCACGCGGGATGTCCCTTGACGACGCCGTAGTCGTCGGACAGGGTCCACAAGCCGATATAGGTGAGCCGTGCCTGGAGGGACAACGTCGCGAGCTTCTCGTCGCTCCAGAATTCCGGCTTGATGGTTCTCGTCCTGGCCATGTTCACTTTCCGTCATGTTAATGGGGCAGGAAGGGTCCTGCCCCTGTTTTGTTTTCTTATTGAAGCGCCGCTGCCGTTGCCGATCCCGATACTGCAGGAAGGGAATGGGTCGGGGCTCCCGTGTTAAATGTGTGATCGGAGACAAGCTGCTCAAGGAATGACATGAATTCCTTCAGGCGGACAGGCCGCTTGAGGGAATCGAGGAGCTTTGCCTGCTCCCGGATCTGGTCGGGAGTGAGTTCCGTCAGGGTGGCGATTTCGTAACGGCGGCAGCAATATATCTGGTAGGACTCCTTCCCGATGTCCAGGAGGGCCAGACGGGCGATGAGGGGTTTCAAGCCATCGCCGTTGCCGCCCTGAGGAAGGGGTTGTCCATCCTTTTGCGGCAAGGTTTTTCCGGCGCCGCCGCCTTGAGCATCTCCCGGTGCTTGCTGTTTCACCTGCATCTGTGCCTCCGTGTCCGTTTTTACGGGAGCATTCTTTGCCGACGTTCCCTGAGACTGGTGCCTCTCCTGTTCGCCTGCCGCCGCCTGCGGCTGGAACACCGGGGCTTCGCTTCCGCTTTTCTCCAGCCAGTCAAGGAGGAGCTTCCCCGTTTCCATAGTGGGGACGAAGTACCGGCCGTCGAAGAGGGTCGTCCGGTCCTTGGTGGCCGTGGCGGTGTGGTTGTGATCGAGATCCATGAAAACGGTGAACTCGTACTCCATGCCATCCCGCTGAATGGGACCCATGCCGAGCTTCTTGACGTGTTTCTTCCCGTTCTCCTCCACCTGGGCGTATTCCATCTTGCTCCGCATGGTGGCGATGATGTGGCAGCGGGACTGGAGCATGGCATCCACCAGTTCGTTGTGCTTCGGCGTCACCTGACGCCAGGCCGCCCAGGAGTTGCCCGTCTTGTCGGCGATGTGGCCGTGGACGTCGAGGAGGCCGCCCTGACCCACCCAGGCGTGGGAGAGGGAATCGATGACGATGGTCCCGTAACCAAGTTCCTCCGCCGCCTTGATCGCCTCGATGTACTTCTTCGGCTCGAAGGGGGCCTCGATGCCGCAGGCGTCGTATGCCCCGAGATGATCGTAGAGTTCCCCGGAACCCCGTTCCGTGTCGATCAGGGCGATCCTGCCGCCGAGACCGAAGGCGATGAGGAGAGCCGAATATGTCTTTCCCGCGCCGGCGGGACCGGCGATGGCCAGCCGGAGCTTGCCTTTTTTTCTTTCCGCTTTGTGAAACATGGTCATTCTCTCCTTTCATGGTGGAGATCGTTCCCGTGCGCGAGGGGTTCATCCTCTTCCTGTGAGGGACTGTCGGGGACGATGGGGGTTGGTTTTCGGTGAAACGCGATGACGACGGTTCTTCTGCCCTTGTGGATCCGGCCGACGCATAGGACCCGGAGAGCGTTCTCCGGCTGCGCCCGGTGTGGTTCGATCCTTGCCGCAACGTTGCCGTCTCCAGCCTCGCCACTGGGCGTTGTTTCCGTCACCTGCCGCAAATCATGTTTGTTCATCTATGCACCTCCTTTCACCCCCTGACATCTCCCGATCAGATTTCTCCCTTTCCAGCCTGCTCAGAAACCGGGTAACGGCGGTCTGCCTCCGGAGCTTCCCCTTCGGTACGCCGTTTTTCTGCAAGCGCTTCATGGTACTGGTGTATCCCTCCTCCAGGCACCGGACGACATCCTCGGCAAAGAGGTCGCTGGTCCCGTAGAGGAGGAAGAGACACTCCAGGGACAGGGCCAGATCGTAAAATGCCTCCCGGATTACCTGGGTCGTATCTTTGGGCAGTTGCTGTTTCATGTCTCCCGTCTCCCTGTGCGAGGTCCTCCTACTCTTATTATGTCAGGAGGAACCCGCCAGGGGACAAAAAAAGTTTAATTATTTTTTCTTCTTTTATTTTGGACTGTTACGGAGATATTCCCGGATGGCGGCCAGGCTCCGCTGACGACGCTTTTTCAGGCGTTGATATTCTCTCGGGTCGGTGGCCAGGTCTTTAAGGGGGCGTTCCCTGATCACGGTCTCGTAGATGATCTCCCGATCCTCGGCACGGATCACTCCCGCGGCAACCAGGTTGTCGAGGAAGTCCCCGGCATTGGCAAGATCGTATTTTCGCCATTCTCCGGTTGCGTCTTCCTCGCCCTGTCCTCCTTGCTCCCGCTGTACCTCGTGAGGAAAGGCGGGCATCCTGCCGGGCAAAAACGAAGGCAAGTCATCACCGTAATCACCCTCCCAAACATCATCATGATTACCGTCCAAGGCGATGACAATTCCCCATGCCTCCTCATCCTCACCATTCCCCTGCCACACCCCGGCTTCGAACCAGGAGGTTTCCCGACGGTCCCGACCAAGTTCACGGTTCATGAGGCTGCGGACCCGGTTGCGTAAGGGGCCGACGATCTGCATGGCCACCTTCCGGGGACGTATCGGCGCCGTCGCGATGATCTCCAAGAGGAGGGCGCAGACCTCCTGGATGAATTCCTCCTCATTAAGGCGGGAATCCCTTTTGCGGGCCAAGCGATAAAGGGCGGCAATGGCCGGCCGGAAGAGGATGATGAAAAAACCGGACAGGATGCGGCCGGGACCGTCCCGGCGATAAGCCGTGATGAGAAAGGACAGGAGGGCGTCTTTCTCGGCGTACTCCTGCTCCACGTCGTTGAAGAAGGAAATCAGGGCGATGGCGGAGGGATATGCCACCAGGCGGGGGCACTCTTCCTGGAGGCGGCGATAGAAGCTCGTAAACCGCTTCGAGGCAATTTCTTCCTCGATACGGAGAAAAGAAAAACCCATGCGCGGGATGCAGCATGGGCTTCGGGAACCTCGGAGCTTGCTCCTTCAGATAAATCGGTTCTTTAGAAGGTTATGATCTTTTTACAGGTCCGGCAGCGGACGGCGACCAGGTCACCGACGGGGCGCACGGTCTTTCGACCACAGGCACAGACGGCAATGGCCAGGATGATCCCGGAGGGAGCGTCGATGACGACGCGCCCCGTCGCTTCCTTGCCGCCACAGGGGCAGCGGATCTTCACACCCAGGCGGGACAGGGGCGGCCTGGCCATCTCCAAGAGCTTCCGGCCGTCGTGGGGGCAGCGGCACTCATACATGAGGAATGATCGCTCCGTAGAATTACTGGACCTTTTAAGAGTATGGAGCGACTTATAGCGGATCGGGAAGAAAAATGTCTCGCCCCGCTAATCGTTTCTTTATCGTTTTTTCTCGCATCTTCTCGCCAAAAATCGACAATTCTCGCCAATTATCGTCTCTGACCCGCAGCAGCCATCCGGCTGTCAGGGCAGGAGGCACACCTCTTCCGGCGGTAGATTCAGGATGTAACCGGATCCGAAACGGCTGAGGATCAGCTTATGCAGGTCCCGGGAAGAGTTGTCGGCGCTCGCGGCGGCCTTTTT